>CEQY01024480.1_pt1 | contig 13970 bp, 14 predicted proteins | sample 361391 | NCBI WGS metagenome assembly CEQY01 (sample SAMEA2621075, study PRJEB7988) | marine metagenome | isolation source: saline water (ENVO:00002010), including | reverse complement strand
GACTATAATGCGCAACTTGAAAATAAAGGATTAGTAAGAATATATACTGAAGAGAATTTTTTTGTAGGTTTAGGTCAGGCTTCTGAGAACAATAAACTCAAGCCAAAAAGACTTTTAGCTACAAATTAATCTAAAAGAGGAAAAGAAATTGGCATTAAGTAATACAGAAAAGAAAGAAATAGTAACAAAGTTCGCAAGAACAGATAAAGATACTGGATCTCCTGAAGTCCAGGTGGCATTATTGTCTGCAAACATCGATGCGCTTCAATCTCACTTTAAAGCTAACGCTAAAGATCACCATTCAAGAACAGGCTTAATCAGGATGGTAAACCAACGTAGAAAGCTACTTGATTACATCAAATCATCGAAACCAGAGACATACACAAAATTAATCTCTGATCTTGGTTTAAGAAGATAAGCTAAGTCACAAATCATCTAATCATTTAATTACTCAGCAATAGGGCTCAGTAAAATAGGAAACAAAATGGAAAGTTATAAAAAGTCATTTAATTTAGGTGGAAAAGAAATCACTCTAGAATCTGGGAAAGTAGCTAGGCAAGCTACTGGAGCAGTAATAGCAACTTGTGAAGATACACAAGTTCTGGCTACCGTTGTGGTAGGAAAAGCTCCAGGAGAGCATCAAGATTTCTTTCCGTTAACTGTAAATTACCAAGAAAAGACATATGCAACGGGAAAGATACCTGGTGGTTTTTTCAAAAGAGAAGGGCGACCTACAGAGAAGGAAACACTTACTTCAAGATTGATAGATAGACCTCTGAGGCCTCTTTTCAATGATGATTTCTTGTACGAGGTCCAAGTTATATGTACTGTCATCTCCTCCGATAAAAATGTAGATCCAGACATTCTTTCTTTCTTAGCTGCATCAGCAGCGGTTGCAATATCAGGCTTACCATTTAATGGTCCGCTAGGAGCCATAAGAGTAGGCTTCATAGATGGAAATTACTGCATCAATCCTACTAGAAGTGAACTTGAAGAATCTCATTTAGATATGGTCATTGCTGGAAGCGACGCAGCAGTAATTATGGTTGAATCAGAAGCAAAAGAATTATCTGAAGATCAGATGTTAGGTGGTATTTTATTTGCACACCAAGAAATGCAAGTGGCCATTGAAGCAATTAAAGAAATGGCATCTGATATTGGAAAACCAGATTTTGAGTATCTACCTAAGGTACTAAACTCAGAGGTTAAAGATTTAGTCGAAGAAAGTTGTTCTTCATCAATTTCTGAAGCTTACGAGATTCAGGTTAAACAAGACAGGGTACAAGCACTTTCGGCAATAAAAGAAACTTTATTAGAAGAGCACGCTACAGGCGAAGAAGGAGCGCCAACGAGTGCAGATTTACTCGATGCTGTAAAAAAAGTTGAGAAAAATATTGTAAGAAGTAAGCTAATTAAAGGTGAACCAAGAATAGATGGCAGAGACCTAGATACTGTGAGGCCTCTATTTATTGAAACTGGTGTCTTAAAAAATACACATGGTTCAGCTTTATTTACAAGGGGTGAAACTCAAGCAATTGTTACTTCTACATTAGGCTCGCCTAGACAAGCTCAACTAATAGACGCCCTTGAGGGAGAGTTTAAGGATCAATTTATGCTCCATTACAATTTCCCTCCATATTCTGTTGGTGAAGCAGGTTTTATGTCTGGACCAAAAAGACGGGAGATTGGTCATGGAAAGTTAGCGAGAAGAGCTCTTGAAGCTGTTTTACCTTCACCAGATGATTTCCCTTACACCATAAGAGTTGTGTCTGAAATAACTGAATCAAATGGATCCAGTTCTATGGCAAGCGTATGTGGTTCAAGCCTTGCTTTAATGGATGCAGGTATACCGCTCAAAGCAGCTGTCGCAGGCATAGCTATGGGACTTGTAAAAGAGGAAGAAGGATTTGCTGTGATAACAGACATACTAGGAGATGAGGATCATCTTGGAGATATGGATTTTAAAGTTGCTGGAACATCGGAAGGTATAACTGCACTTCAAATGGATATAAAAATAGACGGAATCACTGAAGAAATATTCGAAGTGGCTTTAGAGAAAGCTCACACAGCAAGGAATCACATTTTAGACAGTATGAATGAAGTCATTTCGTCATCAAGAGAGCAGTTGTCTGAGAAGGCACCACAGGCAGTGGTTATGCAAATCAATACCAAAAAGATAAGAGACGTAATAGGTAAGGGTGGTGAAACCATTAGGGGGCTCACAGAAGAGACCGGCGCCATCATTGAAGTCGAAGATAGTGGCAAGGTAACTATATACGGAGACACTCCTGAATCCAGGGAGCTCGCTCAAAAAAGAATCGATGAGATTACAGCTGAACCAGAAGTAAACAAAATTTATACCGGAACAGTTGCAAACATCAAGGATTTTGGTGCTTTCGTTACCATTATGCCTGGAAGAGATGGTTTAGTGCATGTCTCAGAAATTTCTGAAGAAAGAGTTGAGAATGTTTCTGATTACTTTGTCGAAGGCGAAGAAGTTAAGGTCAAAGTCTTAGAGGTTGATAGGCAAGGGAAGATTAGGCTCACAATGAAAGGCTTAGAAGATTAGACATTACTTCAACTTTTTGAATTTAAAAAGACCAATAAAATACTTATAGCGCTTTAATTATTTCTCTTTTATTGCCAAGTGGAAAAACAAGTAGAAATTACAGAAAATATCGTAATCGGGACCGTCGAGGAAAGATCACTTGAAGCTGATCTCTTTTTACCTGCAAAAGGTGATGAGAATGGTGCAGCAATTGTAATTGTCCACGGAGGTGGTTGGCGAGAAGGGGATAAAGGTCAGCTCGGAGGTTATGGGCTCCTTTTAGCTAGAGAAGGTTTTGTTTGTTTGTGTTCTTCCTACAGACTTTCTCAAGAAAAAAAGTGGCCAGCTCAAATACAAGATATTAAATGTGCAGTCAGGTACATCAGAAGTAATTCTAAAAAACTTAATATTGATCCAGAAAGGATTGGCATCACAGGTAACTCTGCAGGAGGTCACTTGTCATTAATGGCTGGGTTAAAAAAAGTTTCTGTAGAGTTTGAGGGAAACGCAGGTAATAATGAAGTAGGTTCAGAGGTAAAAGCGGTTTGTGCAATATATCCCCCTGCGCAAATAAGAAACTATGAAAATAGTGATCCTATAGTTGATGCTTATAGAGCTTTGATGGGAAGCGAGGCCAAACAACAAGACTATGATTTAGCAAGTCCTCTTTTACAAATACAAGATGACTTCCCACCAACTATGCTAATACACGGATCGTCAGACTCTGTTGTAAAATTATCCGATTCAACAGATCTTTATAAAAAGTTGACATCTTTAGGTGTACCAACGGAATTACATATATTTTCGGAAGAGGATCACGCATTTGATTCCCAAAGTGGTTATGGAAGATCAGTGGCTGAACTTCAACACTTGTTTTTTAAGAAATACCTTTAAGCAATTGGTGGTTGTGGGTGGGCTTGAACCACCGACCTCGGCATTATGAATGCCGCGCTCTAACCAGCTGAGCTACACAACCGTGTGGCGAATTTTAGTGATCAGCGCAGGGAAAGTCGAGTAACTATTACACATTAAACCTAAAATGCATTACGTCACCGTCCTTTACAATATAATCACTACCTTCTGAACGAAGTTTGCCTGCTTCTTTTGCTCCAGATTCACCCAAGTTTTCTACGAAATCATTGTAGGAAGTTGTCTCTGCTCTAATAAATCCTTTTTGGAAATCAGAGTGAATGACGCCAGCCGCTTCAGGAGCTGTCGAACCATCTTTTGTTGTCCATGCCCTAACTTCTTTCTCTCCAGCTGTGAAATAAGTAATTAGGGAGAGCATTTTATAGCTTTCTCTTATCAGCTTATTTAGACCGGGTTCTTCTAATCCCATATCCTTAAGGAATTCTATACCTTCTTCATAATCAAGTTCGGCTATTTCAGCTTCTAGTTGATTACACATTGGAAGTACAACGGATCCCCTATCGTGTGCGTAATCTGTCAACTTGTCTAGTAGGTGATTATCTGCATCTATATCTTCAACATTGCCCACATACATGCATGGCTTTACAGTGATTAAACCTAGTTCTCTAAAAACATCTTTATCTTTCAGATAAGTTTCGGCATTTCTACCCAATGTGCCACTACTAAGCTCAGCCGATAATTCTTCAAATCTCAACTTCTGGGAAATAATCTCTTTGTCACCTGATCTGGATGCCTTTTCGAGCCTTAAAATTGCATTATTAAGTGTCTCTATGTCTGCAAGCAAAAGTTCTGTTTCTACTGTTTCTAGATCTACTACCGGATCTACGGAGTCGTGAACGTGGGTAATGTCTGGATTTTCAAAACACCTAATTACATGAAGAATAGCCTGAGTTTCTCTTATATGAGACAAGAATTTATTACCTAAGCCTTCTCCCTCTGAAGCACCTTTTACTAGCCCTGCAATGTCAACAAATTCTGTTGTGGTAGCAACTACTTTTTGAGGCTTAACAATTTCAGAAATTCGTTCAAGTCTAGGATCAGGTACTGCAACAATACCTTTGTTAGGTTCTATGGTACAAAAAGGGAAGTTTTGGGCTTCTATGCCTGCTGCAGTTAAAGCATTGAAGAGCGTTGACTTGCCAACATTAGGCAAGCCTACAATTCCACATTTAAGACTCATTTCCTTCCTCCTCTCTCGAAGTATGATATTTCATGACTGTCTTTTGCCATCCATCAACAAGAATCTCCTCTCCTAGATCTAAGTAATTAGATAGTTGCTCTTTTAAATCCTCTCTATCTTTCAAAGGAGCTTTCTTCAGTACGTAAGAGATTACATTATTTTCTTTCTCGGGCTTTCCTATACCAATTCTTAGTCTCTTAAAGGAATTATCACCTTTTAAGTGATCTATGATATTTCTCAAACCATTATGCCCTCCATGACCACCAGATTCTTTGAGCCTAATAGCTGATTTAGGTAGATCTAACTCATCATGCGCAACTAAAATTTCCTCCGTATTCAGATTAAAAAACTTTTTTGACTTGGAAATACATATACCGCTTTCGTTCATATATGTTGATGGAACAACAAAAATAAGTTCATATTCTTTCGTTTTTAGTATTGCAATAGCCCCACTTATCTGTTTTTCATTCTCTAAAGATAGAGAGTGTTTTTTACAAAGCAGGTCTATATAGTCTGCGCCTGCATTGTGTCTTGAATTGGCGTATTCTTCCCCAGGATTTCCTAACCCTGCGATCAAAAAACGTTTCATGAGAATTTACAAAAAGTCTATTCGCTAGGTGTTTCTTCGCCGTCAGCTGATTCTGAAGAATCTCCATCACCTTCTTGAGCTTCGCCTTCTTCACCCTCCATTTCAGTTACTTCCGGTTCCACATCAAGAACCTTAGCTTCGGTGATAGAAACAACAGCCTGGTCTCTATCTTCACCCAAGGCAAGAGAAGGGATCTCTACACCTTCGGGAAGGTTTAGGGCAGAAAGAAATATTGAGTCTCCAACATCCAGTTCTGCTACGTCTACTTCTAGATACTCTGGAAGGTTAGAAGCTAAACAGGTAATGTCTATGTCATTGATTAAACGAGAAATGGCACCACCATGCATTTTAACTCCCATACAATTGTCTTCATTCAAGAATCTCACAGGGACAGATATACTAATCTTGGTATCAGGATCAACTCTTTGAAGGTCTGCATGAAGAACTCTTTGTGTAGCTGGATGTCTTTGAAGTTCTTTCAGAATAACGTTCTGCTCCTCTCCACTTATATTTATATTTAGTATTTGAGTGGCAAATCCTGGAATTTCTGCGGCCTTGGCAATATCTTTTTCTAAAATTGATATCCTAATAGGATCTTTTTCTCCACCATAGATAACGGCAGGGACTGAACCTGATCTTCTCAATTGGCGACTAGATGACTTACCATCTGTATCTCTGTTTATTGCGTTTAAATTTACTTGCTCTGACATTTTATTTCTCCTCTACAAGAACATAGCACTTATAGATTCCTCGTTATTAACTCTTCTTATTGCTTCTGCTAAAGTGGGTGCCATAGAAACAATTCTTATCTTTTTGCACTTCTGCGCTTCATCCGAGAGCGGTATAGTATCTGTTACAACCAATTGATCAAGCTTTGAATTAGAAATTTTCTCTATTGCCTTACCAGATAGAACCGGATGAACTATATAGGCATAGACTTTAGATGCACCTTTGTCCTTTAATGCATCAGCTGCATTACACAATGTCCCAGCTGTGTCTGCTATGTCATCGACTATTATGCAATCTTTTCCTTCTACATCTCCGATTACATTCATAACCTCAGACTTATTAGCTTCGTCCCGTCTTTTATCTATTATCGCAAGTTCGGACAGTCCTAGAACTTTGCCCAAAGCTCTAGACCTTACAACTCCACCCACATCCGGAGACACAACTAAGTTGTTTTTTGAATTATTCTTCAAAATATCGTCTCTCATAACCTTTGTTCCGTAAACATTGTCTACTGGAATATCAAAGAATCCTTGTATTTGCTCCGAATGCAATTCTACAGTGAGAACCCTATCAATTCCGGATCTTTCAAGAATATCTGCCATTACCTTTGCACTTATTGGAACTCGACCTGATCTCACTCTCCTATCTTGTCGAGCATATCCATAGTAAGGAATTACAGCAGTAATTCTTCCTGCAGATGACCTACGAAGGGCATCTACCATAATAATGAGCTCAAGCAGGTTATCTCCTGCAGGAGCACAAGTCGGTTGTATAAGAAAAACATCTTTTCCTCTTACATTTTCGTCAATGCTGATACTTATTTCTCCATCACTAAAAGTAGTAACATCTGCTTGACCGAGTTTTACACCCAGTTGCTTAGCTATTTCATTAGATAGAGCAGGGTTACCATTTCCTGAGAAAAGAACTAAACTTGAACGAGAAGAATTCATCATTTAAATCACCTAAATTGGCTGGGGTGGCTGGATTCGAACCAGCGCATGGCGGCATCAAAAGCCGCTGCCTTACCGCTTGGCCACACCCCAAACATATATGCCGCGTATTTTATTCTATTATTTGCATTAAAGGGGAACGTTCTAAGCTTTTTGTCAAAACTAATTCCGGAAATTTTCTTTGCGCTAAGATTGCTTTATCTAAGCTATCAAACTCTACGAAAACGGTTGAGCCAGTTCCAGAGAGTCTCGGATTTCCAATATCCTTTAGCTTTTCAAATATCTCTTGCATCTCCGAATAGTTCTGTTTTATCCATTTTTCGAAACTATTGAAGTTAATTTTTTTTTCTCCTTGTTTATTTACAAAACTTATTTCGCCCTCTTCGAAGGCGAGCTTAGTACTCACTTTTAGTTCAGGAAACTGCAATAAAAAGAATCTCTCCTTGTAAGGATGCTCAGTGAGGATTTCACCCCTACCTTCTGCGACTGCTGTTTTACCGTAAATAAAAAAGGGCACATCAGAACCTAGTTGAATTGCTATTTCGAGCAACACCTCTTTAGAAATTTTCAAATCCCAAAATTTATTTAAACCTATCAATGTTGTAGCGGCATCTGAACTTCCTCCGCCAAGACCCTTTTGGTGAGGAATGACTTTATTCAGTTTAATAGATACCCCCTGCTCAACGGAGTACAAATCTTTTAATAAATTAGCAGCCTTGAGTACGATGTTGTCTTTAATGGGATCGCTTTCTATGAGTTTTATCATTTTATCGTTTCTCTCAAAGGTGAGAGTGTCACAGAGATCTATAATCGAAAATACTGAATTAATATCATGAAAACCGTCTTCCCTTTTTCTCAAAACTTCAAGATTGAGATTAATTTTCGCAGGTGCTTTTAGCTCTAATTTTTCCATATTTCCCTTACTAACAAAGTAAGCTCAAAACCTTTCTCATATATGACTATTCTTGAGGGTAATGTTTTAGAGTCCTGAAAATCCATATTTATTATCAAATTTTTTCTTTTAAGATTGCTTGATTTTGTCCCTAACAATAGCTGTATTAGATCTTTTGCATTAAGTTTAGGAAGATCAAATCCTAACTCACTTTCTTCAAATAAATTACCAAAATCTATCTGTTCTCTTAAATCAAATAAGAAATTCTTCTCCGGAAGAAGGTAGCTCTTTCCAAGAGTCAGCGAAACTGTATTAGTAGTTTTGCCTATAACAAAATAACCTGTTTCCTTGCTATCCAAATTTGAAAGCTTAAACTTACCTTCTATATTAAAGTTATCTTGAATGACGATTGTCTCATTAGAGGATAATTGAGAATTTTGAGATATTGATGAACAACTAATAGGTATTAGTACAACGAGAAAAGGTAATAAGTTTTTTAAAAGATTTATTTTTAAATTATTCATAGATTCCGTTGATATCAATGGCTTGGACAAATGATACAGAGTATTTTAACTAAATTAGCCGATGTTTCTTCTAGATATGTAGAAATAGAGTCCCTTTTAAGTCAACCGGACGTAACCTCTAATCAAGAAGAGTACATAAAGCTTTCAAAAGAGTACGCCGATTTATCCCCAGTAGTTAATACCTTTAATGCTTTCAAGAAAGCAGAGGACGACCTTGAGGAAGTAAAGCTCCTAATGAAGGATCATGATATTGAGATCAAGGAGATGGCGGAGCTTGAGTTTGATGACTTAAAGAAAAAAATAGAGGAACTGGAGACAGAACTTAAAAGGCTACTTCTTCCTAAGGACCCAGATGACTCGAAAGACGTTTTCTTGGAAATAAGAGCAGGAACAGGAGGAGATGAGGCTGCATTGTTTTCCGGAGACCTGTACAGAATGTACTCAAGACTTTCTGAAAGAAATAATTGGAAAATGGAAGTTGTCAACGTTAGAGAGGGAGACCATGGTGGTTTTAAGGAACTGGTTACAAGAATAGAAGGTTCAGATGTTTACAAACAACTAAAGTTTGAAGCAGGTGTTCATAGAGTGCAAAGGGTACCGACTACAGAGTCTCAAGGTAGAGTTCACACATCTGCATGCTCAGTTGCAGTCTTGGCTCAACAAGACGATCTTACTGAAGTAAATATAGATAAGAATGATTTGAGGGTTGATACCTTTAGGGCTTCAGGAGCTGGAGGTCAGCATGTCAACAAAACTGATTCCGCTGTTAGATTAACTCATATTCCAACTGGAATCGTCGTTGAGTGTCAGGATGGCAGGTCTCAACATAAAAACAAAGAAAAGGCACTTTCTCTGTTGCAATCCAAACTACAAAATGCGGAAAAAGAGAAAGCGGAATCTGAGCAAGCAGAGAATAGGAGAGTTATGGTTGGATCGGGAGATAGATCGGAGAAGATAAGAACATATAACTTTCCTCAAAATAGGATTACTGATCATCGTATAGAATTTTCAGTTCATAATCTTCCGGCATTTTTGGATGGTGATATGGAAGTAATGATCTCAGCTTTATTAGAGGAAAATCAAGCCAGAGCACTAGCAAACCTAGAATCCTGAATTAATGAGCGAAACTTCAGCCTTAAGTATCATCAATTCTTTCAAAAGATCATCTGATAAAGGCGCGACTGAAGATATTGAGTTGCTACTAATGCATGTTTTGGGAATTGATAGAAATATTTTACTCAGAGATAATCCAATATTATCAAAAAGCAATATGATCCAGCTCAAGCAATTCATTGAAAGAAGAGAGAGAGGTGAACCGTTAGCATACATTACAAATGAAATTGGTTTTTGGAATTTAAGTTTGTATGTAAATAGTGATGTTTTAATTCCAAGACCTGAAACAGAAGTATTAGTGGATAAAATTTTAAATTCTTTCAATTCTAAAAGAAGAAGAGTTTTAGATTTAGGCACAGGATCTGGTGCCATAGGCCTTTCCTTGGCAAAAGAAAGACCTGAATGGGAAATTATCTGTTCTGATTTAAGCTTTGACGCTCTTAAAGTAACTTTAGAAAACATGGAAAGAAATTCCTTGAGAGTTAACTTAGTAAATGCCAATTGGTTGAGCTCTTATAAAAAAAATTATTTTGACATAATAATTTCAAATCCTCCTTATGTTGATTCATCCAGCAAAAGAGTTTTGTCGAATGGCTTAGAGTTTGAACCTGAAATTGCTTTGTTTTCTGGATCACAAGGATTGAGTGATATTAAAAAAATTGTCCAAGAAAGTTCCAAAATACTTGTTAACGAGGGATACTTATTTATTGAGCATGGATTTGATCAATCAGATGAGGTTTCTTTAATTTTTGAGCATTTCCAATTTTCACAAATAGAGAAACACAAAGACATACATGATATTAATAGAGTCTGTTCAGGAAGATTAAATAGATGCTAAAAGGCTACATAGAGGGTTACTACGGTCGCTTACTTTCCAAAAATCAAAGGAAAAGTATGATCGATCATATGGGAAAATTAAAAATGGATTTTTATTTATATGGCCCTAAAGAGGACCCTTACCACAGAGTCATATGGGAAAGAAAATATCCCTCAGAACAAGAAAAAATATTGAAGGATTTGGTCATTCAGTGCAAAAAAAATAAATTAAGACCAGTTTTTTCATTGTCTCCAGGAATGAAATTAATAAAGTTTACAAAGCATGAGAAAAGAAATCTTTTTTCGAAAATAAAACAAGCAAAAAAAATTGGTTTTAAGGACTTTGCGATTTTCTTCGATGATATAGACCATAACCGAAATGAATCTTTGGCCGCAAGCCACTTAGAAATAATCGATCTCATTAGATCAATTTGTTCTGAACAAAATAGCAAGCTTATGGTTTGTCCGACGGTTTACTGCAAGAGTTTTGCGAAGGGTAATTTAAATACAAATGACTACCTAAAGACCTTATCCAAAGGCATAGATCCCTCTATCTCGATATTATGGACCGGAAATGAAGTTGTAAGTGAATCTATTACAAAAAAGGATTTAAAAGAACTACAAAGTTTATTTGCCAACCCAATAATTATTTGGGATAACTATTATGCAAATGATTATTGTCCCTTTAAATTTTATATTGGACCTCTTAATGGTAGGAAATCAATTTATTCAGAGATTGAAGGTCTTGGTATAAACCCAACGGGATTACCCTTAACAGATATGATTTGTCTGACTAGACTAATGACAGATAAAACAGATAAACAGATTATTAATGAATTTAAGATACCCAAGGAATTTAAAAGAGTTATTCCATATTTTTCAAGCCCTTTTAAAGATCTACCAACTTTGAGTGTTAAAGAAATAGACAAAATATTGGAAACACAGGAAGTGCTTTGTGTAAACTGGAAAAGTAATTTGCAACTTGAATGGGCGCCCTTTTTATGGCAATTTTACTCGGATTTGCGTTTGTTGAAGAAGACAAAATCTAAAGATGGTAAATTTAATCTTGAAGAGTGGTTAAAGCGAAGATATTCTGATCCACTTGTAAAGACAGTACTTAGAAATTAGGAGAGATAATGTTAGGAAATATGATGAGTGGTCAGCTTTTGATATCTGGCTTGATTGAACATGCTGAAAAGTATCACAGCGATGTAGAGGTTGTGTCTAGGACAGTTGAAGGACCCATCCACAGATATACTTATGCAGATGCTGCAAAGAGATCACGCCAATTAGCAAATGCTCTCGAGAAACTAGGACTTAAAGAGGGCGACACTGTCGGCACTCTAGCATGGAATACTTTTAGACATTTTGAGTTGTATTTTGGAGTTTCTGGAATAGGTTGTGTTGTAAATACGGTAAATCCAAGACTTTTTCCTGAACAACTTACTTACATCATTAACCATGCAGAGAATCAGTTTTTATTTATAGATTTATCTTTTGTAGAGTTGGTTGAATCTCTTCATGAGGAGTTAGAAGGCGTCAAAGGGTACATCATCTTGACTGATAGAGATAATATGCCCGAAACAAGTCTCAAAAATGCTATGTGCTATGAAGACTTAATTTCTCAAGAATCTACTGAATTTAAGTGGCCCGAATTTGACGAAAATACTGCTTCGAGCCTTTGTTATACTTCTGGAACCACGGGAAATCCTAAAGGAGTACTTTATTCCCATCGTTCTACGATACTTCATGCTTGGATTGTCAGCTCGGGTAATGTAGCTAAGGTTTCAAGTTCAACTTGTATACTTCCTGTCGTGCCTATGTTTCATGTAAATGCATGGGGTATTCCCTACGCTGGAGCGATGTTTGGTGCTAAATTAGTATTTCCGGGTCCTGCTCTGGATGGAGCATCAGTTTACGAGCTCATAGATAACGAAAAACCAGATCTTTTAATGGGAGTTCCGACTGTTTGGCTTGGTCTTCTTCAGCATCTAAATGAGACTAATCAGACTTTGGATTGTGTCGAAACGGCCTTAGTTGGTGGCTCGGCTGCACCGAGAGCTATGATTCAAGAATTTGAAGAGAAGCATGATGTCTTTTTGATGCATGGATGGGGAATGACTGAAATGAGTCCTCTTGGCACTGCAACAAGTCGAACTAAAGAAATGGAAGACATGGACATCGAAAAAAGGTATGACCTGCAACAAAAACAAGGAAAAGCTTTTTTTGGAGTAGATATGACCATAGCAGATGATGATGGAAATGAACTAGCCCATGACGGAGTTGCTTTCGGTAGGCTCTTAGTCAAAGGCCCAACGATTGTTGAACGTTACTACAAAGCTGAAGAGAGTGCCATGGATGAAAATGGCTGGTTCGATACAGGTGATGTAGCAAAAATTCATCCCGAGGGGTACATGGAAATTGTTGATAGGAGTAAAGATGTAATTAAGTCAGGCGGAGAGTGGATAAGTTCAATTGATTTAGAAAATGCAGCAGTAGGCCATCCAGGAGTTGCAGAGGCTTGTGTAATAGGAGTCCTTCATGCGAAATGGGATGAGAGACCTCTTCTATTGATAGTCAAATCTCCAGATCAAGAGCCCTCTAAAGAGGACATAAAATCCTACCTGGAGGACAAGGTTGCTAAGTGGTGGCTTCCAGATGATATTGTGTTTGTTAATGACCTGCCGCATACAGCAACAGGCAAGCTTCTCAAAACTGGTTTAAGAGAAGATTACAAGAATCATTTAATTAATAATTAGGAGAAATTTATGATTGGATTAGTACCTGCAGAAAAATTGGTGGATTATGTAGGACAAGACATTGGTTCATCTGAATGGTTTGAAGTAGATCAGGATAGGATAGATATGTTTGCGGATGCTACATTGGATCATCAGTTCATCCATGTAGATACAGAAAAAGCAACACCTCTATTTGGGTCAACCATAGCCCATGGATTTTTGTCTTTATCATTACTCCCACATTTAACATCTCAAGCGGTTTTAGCTCCTGAAAACTTAAAAATGGTTTTCAATTATGGGCTGGATAAAGTCAGATTTATTAACCCTGTTAATGTGGGTGCAAAAGTAAGAACTCATAGCAAATGTGTATCTGTTGAGGATAAAGGAGATGGTCGATTTTTAATGAAGACAGAGGTGACAATGGAGATAGAGGGAGTAGACAAACCTGCATACATAGCAGAAACTTTATCTATGTTCATCACCTAAAATATAATATGGATCGATCTACCAGCAATCTTAAGGAAAAGGTAGTAAACAGAGCTATAAATTCTCTCAGGAAGGATAAAAGAATTGAACGGATAAGCTTTGCAGCCATTGCTGGAGAATTGGGTGTTGGTATTGAAGAAATAAGTTCGTTTTATACATCAACTGAAGACATAATCTTAGAAGTACAAAAGAAAGACTGGGAGTCGTTGCACAGATATTGGGATAGACATATCAAAAAAGCTAATACGCCAGGAGACTTTAAAAATGCTTTTGAACTATTTTTTGAAAGATTTGTAGATACTTTAAGCCAAGATGCCGATTTACATCTCGAATTGTGTTGTTATCTGCCTAAATGCATCAAATACAGAGAAAAGAATAGACAAAAAGTAAAACAAAAGTTCATGAACCTCATTAAAAGAGGGTGGCCCGGAAAAGATGAAAAAGTTTTAGAAAGGCAAACAGAACTTGTAACAGT
>CEQY01066115.1_pt1 | contig 14015 bp, 11 predicted proteins | sample 361391 | NCBI WGS metagenome assembly CEQY01 (sample SAMEA2621075, study PRJEB7988) | marine metagenome | isolation source: saline water (ENVO:00002010), including | reverse complement strand
TGTAAATTTATCATTTTTTGATTTATCAGCTACCTCTCCATGCCACAGAACATTATCAATTATAATAAGACCATTTTTATCAATCAATTGAATGCTTTTTTCATAGTAGTTTACATAATTTTCTTTATCTGCATCAATAAAAATTAAATCAAATTTTTGTTTAGAATTTTCTAATTCTTTTAAACTTTCAAGCGCTGGCTTTATAATTTGTGTAATTTTATTTATATTAGCCTTATCGTAAAAAATTTTTGCTTTTCTACTAAATTCAGAGTTTTTATCTAAACTAATTAATAATCCATCATCAGGCAATGCTAAAGCCATTGATAAAGCACTAAAACCTGTAAAACTTCCAATTTCTAAAATTTTTTTTATGTTAGAAGTTTTAATTATGGTCTGCAGAAATTGTGCTTGTGAAATAGATATTTGTAACTTTTTTTGATTCTGTAAGGATAAATTGTAATTAACAATTTCATTTAAAACCGGATGTAATTCGTTCGAATGTTCTATTATATATTTTTCTAATGAATGATTTAAATCTATATGTTTGGTCATTAATTTAATTTATTTAAGAAATCTTTTAAAATTAAATAATTTTCTAATAATTCCTTATTAATCAATTTTTCATTAGATTTATGACCTTCGTCACCTGAACCAGGCCCAACATTAATTATATTAACCTTATCATCTGCAAAATACCTTCCATCACTTACTCCTATTGAGGAAAGAAATTTAGGACTATTTTTTTTAATCTTTTTGTAAGATTTAATCAAATTAAGTAGATGAATATTTTTTGGGTTTGATTTAAATGGATTGGTTCCAGTTAAAAATTCAATTTTTAAATTTTTAAATTTCTTATTCAGATACGCTTTCAAGTGTGCGTATGAAAATTTAATATTTTCTTTACTAGTAATTCTTCTATCAATCAATATTTCTGTTTTAAAAGGTACCACATTAATATTTTCTCCGCCTTTTATTATACCTATGCTAATTGTTGACTTATGGACTCCAGAGTTAAATCGTTTTAATATATTTCTATAATTTTTATTTAGGTCTAAAATTAATTTTGAAGCATTAACGATAGAATTTGACCCTTTTTCTGGCTCACCAGCATGAGATGTTTTTCCTTTTATTGTCACCTTTGCCCAAAACACACCTCTTTCTTCAATTAAAAAGTTATTATTAGTTGGTGCCCCTAATATTAAAGTATGTGGTTTAATTAAATTTTTTTTTTTTAAATAGAAAGTGCCCTCTGGACCTAAATTTTCCTCACTTGTTACAAACGTAAAACAAATTCTTTCTTTTAAATTTTTAAAATCTTTTTTTAAATTTTTTGCAATATATAATTGTACTGCAGCACTAGCCTTGCAATTAACAGCACCTAATCCATATGAATACTTATTTGTTACTTTAAGTGAGTAAGGGTTTGTTTTCCACTCTTCATGTATTGGTTTTATTGTATCTATATGAGAATTAAAAACTAAAGATTTAGATTTACCTGCGTAATTTTTAACAACTGTATTTAATTTTTTTTTATCTTTATCATAATAAGAATTAATCTTTAATTTTGACTTTTTCAAATAATAACGAATAAATCTATCAAATTTGTCACTATTACCTGGAGGGTAACTTGTATCTATTTTAACAAGAACTTTTAAAAGCTTAAGTAGATCTCTTTGAATTTTTTTACCTCTCATATTTTAAATTAATCTCCCTATTTATGAATATTAGTCCAAAAATAATAATCAAAAATATTCCTATAATTTTTTTTTCACCAACAATATCTCCGAAAATAAAGTAATTGATTAATGAAGCCCATATTAATTGTGTATATTGAAAATTTGTAACTTGATACAAATTAAGCGTTTGTAGGGCTATTGCAAATAGATAATGAGACAAAAAACCGATAAAGCCTAAGATGATCAAAATCAACCAAGCCATCATTGAATTTATTGGTGTCCAAAAAATAAATGCTAAAACAGAAAATATTATACTTCCAATTATACTAGTGTAAAAAAGAGCAACGAAAGGTTCCCGATCTTTAGCAACAACTTTTGTAAAAAGTTGATACAAAGCAAATGCTATTGCGGTTAAAAAAGGAAAAACAATAACATAAGTTACAAAAGTTTCTGTTGGTTCTAAAGAATAAATGATCGAGGCAAAGCTTAAAAATATCAGCAAAAAACCTAACTTGGATATTTTTTCTTTTAAAAAAATTAATGAAAAAAACGATGCTATTAATGGTGTTGAAAAAAATATTATATAAAAATTTATTAGTTCATTATATCTTACTGAAATATAGGTTAATACCGTCGCACAAATCAAAAATATAGATCTTAATAATTGAATTTTGACATTTTTGTTAAAATTTATTTTTTTTTTTAGAAAGAAAAAAATAAGACCCATAAATAAAATATGAAAAAAATATCTACCCCAAACAATCTGAATAACAGAACAATAATCTGCTAAAAACTTACTTATTGAGTCCATTACAACAAACAACGCAAAAGCTACGAGAGAAAATATTCCAGCTATAATTCTATCTTTTGTCATTTATAATTCACTTCAATTTAAATTTTTTTTTAAGCCAATCTTTTTATCAAAGTAAATATTTTGTGATATTTTTTTTAAATTTTTAGAGATATTTATTTTAAAGGAAATTTGATTAATAATATCTTCTTTAAGTCGTACACCTCTTGCAATCTCTATTAATGTAATTTTACCATTAATAATCTTAAAAACGCCTCTATCGGTATTGAAAATAATCGTCTGTCCTCGTTTTATTCCATCCTTTGCATTGAAGGTAACTTGATTTACTTTTTTGACAAATTTTCTATGGTTTCCTTCTTGTATAATATTTAGTCTTCCATTTTCAATTTTAGTATTTAATCCACCACCAGTTAAGGTTCCAGAAAAAACAACTTTTTTAGCTCCTTGAGCTATGTTTATAAATCCACCAGCTCCATCGTTTCGTTTTCCAAATCTTGAAACATTTACATTTCCTTCTTTATCAATTTCAGCGAAAGATAAAAATGCGCAGTCTAGTCCTCCACCGTCATAAAAATCAAATTGGTAAGGTTGGTCTATTATAGCCTTTGGATTTATCGCAGTTCCAAAATTTAAACCACTACCTGGTATACCTCCAACTACACCTGCTTCAACAGTCAACGTAATATCCTTATAAATATCTTCCTCATAGGCAATATTTGATATACCAACAGAAACTCCAACTCCTAAATTTACAACATCTTTTTTTTTTAATTCTAGTGAAGCTCTTCTTGCTATTACTTTTCTAATATCAAGCGGAATTTTCGTAAGTTTTGGATTTTTTAATTTTTTTTCACCAGATCTAAATTTATCATAAAAAATTTCATAAGTTTGCTCTTGTTTTGGATCGTGAACATAAAAATCAATTAAAAATCCAGGTATTTTAGCTAAATGAGGATTCAGAGACGAGCTTTTTTTATGTCGCTTAAATTGGCAAACTACTGTTCCACCGTTATTATGAACCGCTTGAGCTATAGAGAGATCCTCTCTTGTAGTTCCTTCATGATCCATATACACATACCCGTCTTCATCGACTGTACTTCCTCTAATAATTGCAAAATCTGGTTTGGGGGATTTATAAAAAAGATATTCTTCATTATCTATTTTAATTAATTTCACCAAATTAATTTTTGTTTTTTTATTCATTTTACCGCCTTCTATTCTAGGGTCTATGTAAGTTTTAAGTCCAACTTTGGATATTATTCCAGGCTGTTTAGCAGCCATAGTTCTACATAGCTGAGATAAAATTCCTTGTGGAAAGTTATAAGCTTCAATTTCATTTGATACTATTAAATTTTTCATAAATGGAATTTGCAATCCGTAATTTCCACCAATAACTCTTTTGATCAAACCTTTATGATTTAAATGGTTAAGTCCGAGTTTGTCTACAGCTCCGAGACCTGTTATATGAAATATAGTCAAATTAATTGGTCTCTTTTTTTTTATAAAACTTTTTTCAATTTCAACTAATATTTTTTCAGGAGCGCCGGTACCACCGTTTCCTCCAATAATTAAAAAGCTATTATTTTTAATTAATTTTGGGACTTGATTTGCCGATATAATTTTTTTTTTAAATTCCATTTATGAACCGTGGTAAATATCTTTAATTGATTTATCGTAAAAATACACCGCTATATTACGAGGATGTTTTACCTTAATAATTTTTTTTAAGCCTAAAATAATTAATTGGGCTAATTTTTTTTTTTATTTTTAGGTCTTTTTAAACCTGAAATTTTAATAAAAATTCTTTTTTCGGGGTTGTTAATTCTAAGATTGTGATAAAAAAATTTTTTTTTTACAATATTATTATAAATAGTAATTGTATTATTTTTAGTTTTAAAAACCTTAAATACATTTTTTGATATCAAATCATTAATTTTTTTTATTTTTTTTTTATCTTCATCGAATAAAATGGTTTCTATAAAAGGCATTCGGAATATCTATTCGTCTTCATAAACTGGTTCTCTTTTTTCAATAAATGAATTTATTCCCTCATCATGATCACTTGACTGCCATAATAAGAGTTTTCTTTCTAAACTTAAACTTTCATTCAAAGGGAAAAAATCATTCATTTTGATTTCTTCTTTAATCATCTTAGCAGCTTTAGGCGACCATTTAGAAATTATTTCTGCAAGTTTAAGAGCTTCATCGATTAATTTATTTTCTTCTAAAACTTTTACGACGATACCCCAATCTTTAGCTGTTTCAGAATTAATTGTTTCACCAGTCAGCTGCATATACATAGCTCTTGACTTTCCAATTATTCTTGGGACTCTTTGTGTTCCCCCGTCACCAGAAAAAGCACCAACTTTTATCTCGGGTGACCCAAATTTTGCACTTTTGCCAGCAAGAATAAAATCGCACATAAGGGCTAATTCAAATCCTCCCCCTAAAGCCCAGCCATTAACTGCGGCTATCATTGGTTTTTTAAAATTTTCGATTGTTTTCCAACTTAAAAGTCTATTTTTTTCGGCCCAAAATGGCATTTCACTTTCAGGGGCTTCTTTCATATCAGCGCCAGAGGAAAATGATTTTTCATTTCCAGTAATAACAACACATCTTATTTTCTTATTCTTGTCAGTTTCATTTAAAATTTCTGCTAATTCTTTTAAAAGTTCCTTATTTAAAGCGTTTAAACTTTTAGGTCTATTAAGCTCAATAAGTCTTACTTTATGAATATCTTTTACTAAAATGTTTTTATACATAATTTTTTTAAAAGGAATATTTGACAGTAAATTAAGTTCTAATTCAACCTATTAGACTCGAACAAATTAAAGTCTTTTTTATCGAATAAAATTTGTTCTGAAACAAGTTTCCCTAAAATAGGACCTAAAGTGTATCCATTTGATGATACAACTACATAAAAGTTTTTCATTTTTGGATGCTCTCCTAACAAGGGATAGCCTCCAACGTCTACACTCATGGCGGCCCATGATCTTAAAACATTGGCATTTGAAAGTTTAGGTATTACTTTTTTCGCTATCCAGGTGTTGCCTTCAAAACTATCTTTTTTAGAATGAATATGTTTTGTTAAATTTGAATATCCTGCAGTCCATCCACCACCAATTATAAAATTACCATTCTGTGCTTGTTTAAGAGTTAAATGCCTACCAATATGAGCTATCAATAATTTTAATTCATATTTAGTTGCTTCTGTAACAATCATTTGTTGAGGCACACTTTTTACATTAAGTGGCAAATCAAGAAAATTTGCAATATTATTTGCCCAAGATCCAGCACAATTTACAACAATGTCTGCTTCGATTTCTCTATTTTTTGTTTTAATTAAAAATTTATTATTTTCTTTTTTAATGTCAAAAATTAAATCATCACAGTAAGTTTTTAAGCCTTTCTTAAGACAATAATCATAAATTTGAGTTGTTGCTTTAAGTGGATTTATTTTTCCTTCCTCTTTGCAATATCCAGCATAGATCATTTCTTCTGAAATAGAATTATTTAATTTTAATATTTCGTCTTTTTTTATCAAGTCAGTTTTTATTCCAGCAGATTTTTCCAATTCAATTTTCATATTTAACTTTTCGAGATCTCTTTCATTTTCTGCTAACATTAAACCACCGTCATTAGAAATCTCAAAATCAGAATTAATATCCTTCTCTATATCTTTCCATTCATTTACACCTTTTTTTTGAAGTTGAAGAGAGTATTTAAAGTTTTCTATTTGATTTAAGTTTTTTGGATCGAAATCGTAGGAAAGTAATTGCACATGTAAAGATCCAGCATTAGATCCTGATGCCTGAGAGTTTGGCTGAAGTCTATCAATTAAACAAACATCTTTTTCATTTTTTAGAAGATTATAACAAGTAGAAACACCCATTATTCCTGATCCAATTACAGCAATCTTGTGGTGGTTTTTTTCTTTAATTTTTTTTTGTTTACTCTTAAATTCAGGCAACTTATCTTTTACATAGCCGTACCACTCTTCTTTTTCATGGCCTACATTTTTTAGAGGAACAGTTTTTATCGGATTTTGTGGTGCGAAGGAGAACTGTTTATGATTTTCAGTAGTTATTTTATCCTTAAATATTTCATTTAAACCAACTCCGCAGTACCTACCTTGACACCTGCCCATACCTACACGTGTCATTCTTTTGATCATTCCAGCGTCTATGTTAGGTGTATCTTTATATTTTAATACGTCTCTATATTTTATGTCCTCACATCTACAAAAAACTGTATCTTCATTAATAGAAACAGCATTTGTATGATTTCTATAAAATATTCTCCATAAAAAGATCTGAAAAACAAAATTTCTAAGTAAATTGAACAATATTAAGGGAAAACTTAAATATCTTGAAATTTTTTTGAAATTTTTATTTAATAAGAAACCTGTTAATTGACCTTCATAGAAAGAAATTTTTGCTCCAGCATTTCTGGCAGCTTCACCAATAATATAAACATTTTTGTCACTAGTTTGATTAAAAATATTTTTTCTTACTTTAAAATAATTTTTTTTAGTGTCAAACTTTCCTTCTAAACCTAAAATTTTTGCAATGTCATTGTTTGGTTGAAAGCCGTAGTTTATTGAAACAGCATCAACGTTATCAATTTCTATTACTTTTCCATTATTGTTTATTGAAACAATCTTTTTTCCTCCTTTATCTTCAATCTTTTTAAGATAAGAATTATGAAATATTTTCGTAGATGAATTTAAAGCTTTTAGATAACTTTTGATACCTTTTAAGAATATAATTGGTGACAAGAATAAACAAACCAATGAAGAGAATGGTTTAAAAAAAGGAGATTTAGAACTTTCAGATATCGCAATTACATTAATTCCATTATCTTTTAATTCCTCACCTAGTTGAAAATTTAGGGGACCATTTCCACAAATAACAACATTTTTTCCTGGCGAAACTTTTTGTGATTTAGTTAAAATTTGTAATGCACCTGTTGTAAAAACGTTTGGTAAATGCCAGCCATTTACAAAATAAGGTTTTTCATACGATCCTGATGAAATAATTATTTTTTTACAAATTATTCTTAAATCTTGATTTTCTTTAGAACAACATACTTCATAACTAAGTTTATCTCCTTTGTACACGCCCCAAACCTTAAATCCATTATATAAATCTATATTTGTATTTTTGAGCTTGCTCTCAAAATCTAATGCATCTTTGATTTGATAATCTAAATTTTTTTTATCTTTAATTGTAAAAATTTTACTTAATCTTTTGTAATATTGACCACCAACATTTTGTTTTTCATCGATTAAAGCAATTTTGTTTTCTGATCCATTTAGTGAAAGAGAAGCACCAATGCCTCCAGGTCCTGCACCTATAATTAATATATCATAATTCAATATTTTTTTTTCTAACTGAATATTCTTTTTTAAATGTGGTAATTCAGCATTATACTTTTGAATAAATATTTTGTCGTTTTCTTGAATATTTGCAGTACAAGACTTAATAGATTGATTTCCATTAATTTCAACAATACATTCATTGCAAATTCCCATGTTGCAATAAACACCTCTATAATTTTCACTTCTATCTTTTCTTAAATTTTTAACTCCGTTTCGTATTAAAGCTGAAGCAACGGTTTCACCAGAGTAAGCTTCATATTCTTTATTTTCAAAGCTGAATTTAATTTTTTTAGAATTTACATCTAAATTTTTATCCTCAATAAACATTTTATATTGAGTTTTTTTTAAGTTTTAATGATCTAAATATTTTCTGTAATTCTTGTTTTTTTTTAATATCTAAATCTAATCTTGGAAGTAGCGGTTTGCCAACATCAAAACCCATCAAGTTTAAAAAATATTTTGTTGCAGCTACATAATAGTGACCTCCAACAGCTTTAATTACTGGAGTTATTTGGTCATATATTTTTTTGGCAGCTGAATAATTTTTTTTAATTTTAATATTTTCATATATTTTTGTACATTCGCTTGGCAAAATATTTGACGGAACAGATACCCAGCCGTCTGCACCATTAAGATAAGATTCATAACCCATAATTCCACCAAAAACTTTTATTTTACCTTTTGTTAAACGAACAATATCTTTTACTCTAGTGACATCCATGGTTGACTCTTTACAATATTTTACATTTTTTATTTTAGACAATTCAGCAAATGTTTCAGGTAAAATATCAATATTTGATGTCGCAGGATTATTGTAGACCATTATTGGTATGTCTATTTCTCTACTAATCATCTTAAAGTGATTGATTATTTCATCTTCTGTTGGTGTCGAATAAAAAGGAGAAATAATCATTACACCATCTGCTTTGAGTTTTTGAGCTTCAACTGATAATTTAATAGCGTCATAAGTATTTTCAGCTGCTGTACCTACTAATAATGGAACTCGTTTTTCTGTAATAGAAACTGATTCTTTAATCATTTTAATTCTATTTTTTGGGCTAATAGATAAAAATTCTCCCGTACTACCTAATACAATAAGGCCTCCTATCTTATTTATTATCTGCCAGTTAAAATACTTTTTTAATGATTTTAAATTTAAATCACCTTTAGGGTCTGTTGGTGTAATATTTACAGAAAATGTTCCTTTAAAGTTCATGTTTATTTATATCCTAAAATTGTTGATGGTAAATATAAAGATATCTGAGGAAAATATGTTGCTAAAAATAATACTAAGAACATTAAAGTTAGTGGTATTAATAATTTTTTTGATACATCTACAATAGATCTTTCTGCTATAGAGCTTGCTACAAAAAGTGTAATTCCATAGGGCGGAGTAACCATTCCAATTGATAAATTCAAAATTATTATCAAACCAAAGTGAAGTGGATCTACTCCAAAAGCTATTGCTACAGGCATTAAAACTGGTACAAGAATTAAGATTGCTGAAATACTTTCCATAAACATACCGATTAAAATCAAGAGTATATTTACATTCATCAAAAACCATAACTTACTATCTGAAAATCCAAGCATAAACTCAGAAATTTTTTGTGGTATTTGTTGGCTAGCTATGAACCAAGAAAAAATATTAGCAGTTGCAATGATCAGCATAACTGTAGATGCGATTGTAGCTGCTCTTAAAATTATTTGAGGTAAATCCTTAAATTTTAATTCTTTATAAATAAAAAGTGAAATAAATAAACCTGTAATTACTGCAACCGAAGCAGCCTCGGTAGGTGTAAATATCCCACCTACAATTCCTCCTACTATAATTACTGGTAATGTCAAAGCTGGTATTGCGCTAAAAAAAGTTTTTAATAAAAATATTGTAGAAAATTTGTGATAATCTTTTGATTCTGATAAATTTGTTTTAGCTCTTAAATAACCACTAATTAATAAAAATAAAGCACAAATTAGTCCTGGTATTATACCTGCTAGAAATAAGGCACCAACTGATTGATTGGAAATAGTTGCTAAAACAACCATCATTATACTTGGTGGTATAATTGTTCCCAATGAACCACTGCAAGCCATAATGGCTGCTGAAAAATCAATGTTATATTTTCTTTTTTTCATTTGAGGTAACATAATCGATGACATGGCTGCTGTATCAGCGGAGCCAGATCCAGATATTGCTGCAAGCCCTGTTCCTGCAACAACAGCAACTAAATATAATGATCCTGTTATCCATCCTACAAGTGCTGTAGCAAAATCAATAATTCTTTTCGCTATACCGCCCTTTTCCATAATTATTCCCGTTAAGATAAAAAAAGGTATAGCCATGATTGTGAATTTATCTAAACCACCATAAATTTTTTGAGCTACTAAAGCTAAGGGAACATCGTAAGCAACTAATGTAAATGATGCTGCAACACCTAACGAGAACACTATTGGGGTACCAAAAATTAACAGAAATATGAAAAGTAAAAGAATTAAAGCCATTAATTACTCTTTTTTAATTTAGTTAATGTTAAAATTACTAATTCTAAAATAATATAAAGAATTCCTATTGGTACAGATAAATATGGTATCCACATCGGTATACCTAGCGCTGGTGATGTAGATTCATAACCAACACTAATCAACATGATGGTGCCTTTTAAAGCCATCAATAAAAAAATAATTGTTACTATCGAACTTATCGTAACTATAATTTTTTGGACTCTGGGTTTTAATGTCCTTAGAAGAATGTCTACTCCAACATGCATATTTTTTCTCATTGCTATTCCTGAAGCAAGTAAGACCATCCAAATTTGAGAATATGTTGCTGTCTCTGCGGCAATACCTAATTTATAATGAAAAACGTATCTACCTAAAACTTGATAAAAAACTGCTAAGACCATGTAAATAAAAAAAATTATTACAAGCCAATTTGTTATTGTTCTAATAATATTTAATATCTTTTCCATAAAAAAAAAATGGGCGCCTTTAGCGCCCATTTTAAACTAATTTCTAGAAATTTAAACTACATTCCTTGAATAGATTTTAATATAGATTTTGATGAACTTGATTTAACAAATTCGTCATAAACAGCTTTAGAAGCTTCTCTAAATCCTTTTGGATCTGGGTAAGTCACTTTTACACCTCTAGCTTTTAACTTATCTAAAAGAGAATTATCACTATCAGCATAAGCTTTTCTTTCTACTGCTGCTGAAGCTAAACCACCTTTTAAAAGTGCTTTTTGCACGTTTTTAGGAAGTGATTTAAATTTTTTCTCAGACATAATTAAATCTGCTACAAGTGCTGTCCAACCTATTTGAGCCCAATGAGGAGCTACTTCATAGAATTTTTTTGAATTATAATTCGTATTAGCAGCCTCTGCTCCATCTACAACGTTTTGTTGTAATGCTCCATATAATTCAGCATATGCCATTGGAGTAGCTTTAGCACCAAAAGCATTAAAAGATGATACGTGAGCTGGTACACCCATAGTTCTTATTTTTAAACCTTTAATATCATCAATGCTTTTAATTGGTTTTTTTGTTGTCATTATATGTCTAACTCCAGCTTCATAAAAACCTAGAAGTCTGAAACCTTTTTTTGACATAGCTTTTGACAATTTTTTACCTGGAGCGCCATCCATAGCTTTATACATATGAGCTCTATCTCTAAATAAGAAAGGTAAATCGAAAATACCTAACTCAGGCACAAAGTTTGTTAAGTTACCATTTGACGGACTTGTTATATCTACTGTACCTAGTTTTAATCCTTCGATCATTTCTTTTTCAGATCCTAATTGACCATTTGGAAAAATCTTAATTTCAACTTCTCCATTTGTTTCTTTTTCAACTATCCTTTTTAGTTCAAGCATACCTTTGTGGTATGGCTCATCAGGGTTAGCTGTATGACCTGCTTTTAAAATTATCTTTGCGTTTGCAACGTTAAAAGAAAATAATAAAGCAGATAGAATAATAAGTATTTTTCTCATTTTATCCCTCATTTTTTATTTTTTACCGTTTTGACTTATTTATATATTAGTGCTAGCTTAAGTAGATAAATTATAATTTACAACAACTAATTTTGACCATCTAGTTGTTGAGAATCTGTAAGTGTGACTATCTAAGTGTTAAAGAAGTGATTAGTAAACATATTCGGAAATACCTGATTTCTGAAATTCTCCAAAACCTTTAGATATATTTAATTTTCCATCATTTACAATAATGTTACCACGACAAATTACTGTTTTCGGCCATGCACTCACTTTAATATTTTCGTATGGTGTATAATCAACGTTGTGATGTAAGTCTTTATTCTTAATTGTTTTATTTATTCCAGTTTCCCATATGACTAGATCTGCATCACTTCCAATAGCGATTGTCCCTTTTCTTGGGTAAAGACCGTATATTTTTGCTGGTTTAGCTGATGTTATTTCTACAAATTTATTAATTGATATTTTTTTATTCATCACTCCATCGGAAAACAGTAGAGGAAGCCTAGTTTCTAAACCCGGACACCCATTAGGTATTTTGCTAAATGATGCATTTTTACCTTTAACATCTTTTCCCTTTTTTCCTTCATAGAAGAATGGGCAGTGATCTGAGGAAAAAACATCAAAAGTACCATTTTGTATCCCCTTCCAAACTTCAATTTGATCCTCTTTGGTTCTTGGTGGCGGGCTACAGACATATTTTGCACCCTCAAAATCTTTTTGGTCAAGTTTATCTTTTGTTAAAAATAAATATTGCGGACATGTCTCAGCTAGAATCTTAAATCCTTTGCTTTGAGCGTTCCTAATCGCTTCAATAGCTTCTTTACTAGATATATGAACAAATAAAACAGGTGTATTAGTTAACCTAGAGAGTGAGATTGCTCTATTTGTTGCTTCAGCTTCTATGATATCGGGTCTGGAAACTGCATGATACTTGGGAGCTGTTTTGCCTTCGCTTTCGAGTTTTTCTGTTAACCACATAATGCATTCATGGTTTTCAGCATGAACCATAACAACTGCTTTTTCTTTACCTGCAATAGATAAAACATCTAATATTTCTCTATCATTCAGTTTTAAATCGTCATAAGTCATGTAGATTTTGAAATGAGAGTATCCATCTTTGATAATTGCTGGTAGTTCTTGGTGAAGAATTTTATTACTTACATCAGAAATAATAGTGTGAAAGGCATAGTCAATGTAACATTGCCCCTCTGCTTTTTTATGATAATCTTGAATTACTTTTCTTAAATTATCTCCTTTGTATTGAACTGCAAATGGAATAACCGTAGTAGTACCACCAAAAGCTGCAGATTTAGTTCCACTTTCAAAATTGTCAGCAATAACTGATCCATCTTTCATTGGCTGATCTAAATGACAGTGTCCATCAATTCCACCAGGTAGAACATATTTACCATCTGCATCTAATGTTTCCTTTGATTTTTGATTGATGTTTTTTTCTAGTAATACAATTTCTTTATTTTGAACTCCTATATCACAAACAAAAACATCGGATGAAGTACAAACTTTAGCGTTTTTTATAATTAAATCTAACATTAATTTAACCTAACATTAAATAAAGTAATTTAAAATAAATTTTAAATACTTATTTAAGCTTTTTAGTGAGTATTTCGTTTACAAGTTTAGGATTTGCTTTTCCATCAGAAAGCTTCATTGTTTGCCCGACAAAAAAACCAAATAATTTAACTTTACCTGATTTATATTGATCTACTTTATCTTTGTTTTTTGTCAAAATTTCATTAATCATTTTTTCTAATTCTTTAGGGTTGCTCTGTTGTTTCATGCCTTTTAAGTCGATTATTTTTTTAGGGTTGTCACCAGTTTCAAGCATAATTTCAAAAACGTCTTTAGCTATTCTTCCTGAAATTTCTCCGGTTTTAATGGATTGAACTAATTCTGCAAAATGTTTTGCTGATATAGGAGATTTTGATATATCAAGCCCCTTATCATTCAACATTGCAAATAAATCACCCATCATCCAGGTGGCTGCAAGCTTTTTATCAGATAATTTTGCAACTTCTTCGTAATAGTCGGATATCTCTTTTTCTGAAACTAAAACATTAGCTTCATATGTATTTAATCCATAATCTTTAATAAATCTTTCTTTTTTTTTATCAGGAAGCTCTGGAAGAGATTTTTTTA
>CEQY01124410.1_pt1 | contig 14031 bp, 10 predicted proteins | sample 361391 | NCBI WGS metagenome assembly CEQY01 (sample SAMEA2621075, study PRJEB7988) | marine metagenome | isolation source: saline water (ENVO:00002010), including | reverse complement strand
TGCCCAAGTGGTGAAGTTGAATTGAAAGTCAAGGCTCACAACGGGAGGGGGAATGCATTATACAATTCAGGGAGATATTCTGAGAGTGTTATTGCATACCACACTGCAATTTCCTTGGATCCTCAAAATGTTTCTGCGAAGACGCTGTTCAATATGGGCTCGTCATATGCTGCAGTTGAGATGTTTAATGATGCAATAAAATGCTTTACTCAATCATTAGAAAGAGGCCTGGACAAAGAGCAGTCAGAACTATGTGAAAAACAAATTAGTAGATGCAGGCTTCTATCTAGAGAGCAGAGTAAAAGACAAGCTAAGTCATGATTCAGCTTCTATGGACACACAAACCGATTTACTAGTAGGTGTATTGCTGTAATCAGCTACACTATCCAAGGGTATTAGAACGTTCGATTCTGGAAAGTATGTTGCGACATTACCATCCGGAATATCATAGCTCACAATTCTCCATCCTTCTGACCTTATTTTCTTCTCCTTGAATTTAGAGGTAATTGTTACTAATTGCATTTGGAAGAAGCCGCCCTTTTCCATATCATTTTTTGACATTAGTACAATCCTCCTTCCACCTTGAATTCCTCTGTATCTATCATTTGTTCCAAAAATCGTCGTATTATACTGATCATGTGACCGAATAGTCATCATCACATATTCATTCTCAGAGGCAGAAATTGATTCCAAATTATGTACAATAAAAGTTGCCTTTCCTGTCTCTGTCTCAAATATTCGATAATCCCTAGGTGGGTTCGGCAAATAGAATCCACCATCCTGTCTACACCTCTCATTATAACCTTCAAATCCTGGGACTACTAACTCAATTTTCTGCCGAATATTATCGTAATGTTCAGTAAATAAGTCCCAGTTAATATCATGTAAATTTTCATAATTTGCAATTGATTTTGCAATTCCCACAATTATAGCAACTTCAGATCTCAAGTCGGGGCTTGCAGGGTTAGCCCCGCCAACAGACTTGTGCACTATGCCCATTGAGTTCTCTACTGTGACAAATTGCTCACTCCCTCCAGTATGATCAGTCTCAGTTCTCCCGAGACATGGTAAAATCAAACCTACTTTACCTGGAATTAGATGAGATCTGTTTGGTTTAGTTGAGATGTGAACGGTTAAATCACACTTTCTTAGAGCATTTGCGGTATAATGAGTATCCGACATAGCTGAAAGAAAATTTCCTCCCATAGAAAGGAAAATCGAAGATTTTCCAGCATTCATCATTTTCACGGACTCTACAGAGTCATATCCCGAATTTTCTATGGGTTTAATCCCAAACACCTCTTTCAATGATTTTTGAAAAGATTCTGAAGGATTATGATTTATTCCGACTGTCCTATCGCCTTGCACATTTGAATGTCCTCTGACAGGACAAAGGCCTGCACCCTTCCTCCCTATATTTCCATCAATTAGCAGCAAATTCGTAATTTCTTGTATTGTAGCAACTGAGTTTTTATGTTGAGTTAGTCCCATCGCCCAACAACAAATAATCGATTTAGCCTTGGAAATTATCCTGCCGATCCTGACAATTTCTTCTTTAGAAACGCCGCTAGATATAGCAATATCTTTCCACTCAGTACCCTCTACGTTTTCTTTGTAATCTTCAAAGTTAGAGGTGTATCTCTGAATAAATTCTGAGGGCTGATTCCTTTCTCCAATCAAAACCTTCGCGAAACCCCTAAACAATGCTTGATCACCATTTATTTTCACTCTAACGTGTTCGTCAGCGATATTAGTTCCAGTCCCTAATATTTCAAACGGATTTTGTGGGTGCTTGAAATTCACCATCCCCTTTTCTATCAGTGGATTAATGCTTATTATTGAAGCCCCAGATTTCTTTGCATCCCTTAATGCAGTCAGCATTCTTGGGTGATTAGTGCCTGGGTTTTGACCTACAACAATAATTAAATCAGCGTGTTCGAAGTCATCGAGTTTCACAGTTCCCTTGCCAATACCGATCGATTGTGTTAGTGCCACTCCTGATGACTCATGGCACATATTGGAACAATCTGGGAGGTTATTTGTTCCAATACTCCTCGCCAGTAACTGCCAAAGGAATGCAGCTTCGTTGCTAGTCCTACCGGAGGTATAGAATATTGCTTCATTCGGTTCCTTTATTGAGGATAATCTTCCTCCAATCAATCCATATGCATCTTGCCAAGAGATTTCCTCATATCTTTCGCTACCTTCCTTGATAATTAGTGGGCTTGTAATCCGCCCTCTACTGTTTAGCCATTGATCTGATTTTTTAGATAGCTCAGATAATTTCCATTTTGACCAAAATTTAGAGTCTGCCCGTTTTTTTGTAGCTTCGTCAGCGATAGATTTAGCCCCATTTTCACAGAATTCTGCAAACGATCTTTTATGATCGGGATCAGGCCATGCACACCCAGGACAGTCGAAACCAGAAAATTTGTTAACCTTAGAAAGGGTTGTTACTGATCTTATAATGCCCATATTAGGAATGCTATGTTTTGCAGTTGAGATTATCGCAGGTATGCCAGCAGCAGATTTACCAGTCCTTTTGATCGTCGGAGCTACTTTTTCGAGTGGAGAAGTCTCATTGGCCTTGGTCCTCATGGCTTTATACCCAGTATCCTACATTTCAATATAGTGAGAACAATAGCAGAAAAAATTGTTATCATTATTTCTTTAAAGGTTACAGTTCAATTCTTCTGGCGCCAGAATAGATGTTTAGTGAATCTATCTTGGCAAAACATGCGAGAGTTAGACCATATTCTTTTGCCAAATCAACAGCCAATGTGCTAGGAGCCCCAATTGCAATGATGGCTGAAAAGCCCGCTCTAATTGATTTTTGAACTAACTCATATGACGCTCTACCAGAAACTATTACAAATCCATGAGCGAAGGGCATATTACCTTGAAATATATGCGAACCAACTAATTTATCCATAGCATTGTGCCTCCCAATATCCTCAAAAATATGCATCAAAATTCCATTAATATCGAAGCTAGCACATGCATGGGAACCACCTGTTTTTGAGAAAAGGCCTTGATAATCCTCCATTGTGTTAATGCAATTGTTTATGATATCGACAGGGATTTTTAATTCCTCTGAAACTTCGGGATATTTCATTTCCATAAACCCTTCAGTGGTCATCCTGCCACAAATGCCACATGCCGATGTAACTGTACTGGTTCGGACGTGTATAGAGGGGTCAAAGGTTGCAGTATGAGACAGCTTAACTAAAACCTCTTGTTCACCTACATCAATATCTTCTATATCACTAAGCTCGTGAATAATACCTTCTCCGTACAGGAAACCTGTAACTAATTCTCTATCATTTCCAATTGTTCTCATTGTGATTCCTAAATTGTGCGTTGTTTCATTATGATCAATTATTGAGATTTTGAGTGATCTTTCAGACGCGATTAAGTCAAAATCCCTTATCCGACTTCCGTTTGAAAGCCGATAAATCTCTCTTCTCTCCGAACCCTCCATGCTATTAGGAGACATTCATGATTGATATGTTTGATGTGTATTCAAGCAACTGTTGAAATATAACCCTTCAATCATCTTGCCATGAGTCTATTAGGCGGCGAAGGTTTCTCACTTCCTTTGGTTTCCGAAACAGAAGTTGTTGACGTCATACTCAATTTTTCTGATTCAGCTAAACTAGCTTTGGTCGAGAGTATGAATGGTGATGAAGAATCACACGTCTTGGTAATTAGTGCACAATCTGGAGGGTGTTCAGGCTATCTCTATGAGATGAAGATCGTTGAAGATCCCAAAGATGAGAATTTTCAAAGAATTGATGTATCGGGGATTGGAGTTTTGGTGCATAACAAGGATAGTGCATTACTTAGCGGCATTAATGTAGATTTCAAGGATACAATGATGGGTGGTGGATTCCAAATTTCAAATCCAAATGCTGACAAATCTTGTGGATGCGGACAATCATTCGGCTGAGGTTGTTCATTGCGAGTTTTGCCCAACATGGATTCAATTTCTTTTCATAGGAATGACTGTATTTCTCTTATCAGTGGAGCAGACAAGATAAAAATTCTTGATAGGTCTGTATCTAATAGTCTGGTGAGCTTCAATAATAAGGAATTTAAAAAAGCATTATTCTGTAACACAGCTGGAAGAATAGATGATTTTGCATTAATTTGTCCAATTGATGATAAGATTCTGATGATCTCAAGTGATGAGTTTTGCACTGAAACAAGGAGTAAGTTAGTCGAGGGAATAGGTTGGAATGAGGAGTTTGAACTAAGAGATGCAGTGGCCGCAATCTCTCGCTTCACAGTAATTTTGAGCCAATCTAAAGCATTGTCAATTTTTGGGATTAATGAGATTAAAGATAATGCCATGGAAGAATTTGGTGATATGATAATTTTGGTCACCAAGATAGAAGGATTAGTGATGTTGGATATTCTATGTCAAAAAGGCTCGACCGATACTTTATTGTCCTTATTTGAAAGGTCTGATATCAACCTGATTGACGAACAAAAGTGGAATTTGATAAGGGTGAAGCTAGGTATAATCGATATCGAAGATGCAAGAGGAAATTTGCCTTGGGAAATCGGACTCGATAAATTGATTACTAGGGGAAAAGGATGCTACCCTGGTCAGGAGATACACGCAAGGATGGATAGTCGTGGCAATAAAAATAAGACTCTTGTTAGAGTAATTAGTGATAAAAAAATAGATGTAGGAAAATTAAGGGTTGATGGTTTTGGTACAATAAATATCACATCTTCATTTAGTGAAAATGAACTATGTTATTCTCTGGGAATTTGCAAGGATATGCCTACAGGGAAAATAGAATTATCATTGGATGGCTCAATACTTAACATTGAATCTATTCCGATTTCTTGAATACTGCTTCAAAATCTTCATCGGCATCTATCCATTCGTTCAGTGTTGCAATAGGGACTAATCGTAATATGCCTACATCCCTATTAAAAAGGTATAAATCAGGATCGAAAACATCTATCATTTGTTTCTGGAAATCTCTTTTCACAGATTCACCTCTATTCCTAAAGAATATTACTTCTACTGTGATACCTATTATTGTGGCCGTGTAGAGAACAACGAGAACACTGATTGAAAATGGAACCGGATCCAAAAGTAAATCCCCGGTTCTTATTTTTGAACCATACATTAGTTGTCTAGATAGAAGGAAAATCAGTCCAACACCTACCCAAGGGCCCAATTTTTCATCTACATATGAATCCATAGGAATTATTCTCCTATTTGTCGGGTCGGCAAAGGTTAGAGAGCTTTCTGTTGCAGCCCTAATTACAGAAATTGCTGAAACGAGAATAATGTATACTCCCGCGCTTAGTAATAACACATTAAATGAACTAGTGGGGAAGTAAGAAACGATTAGGTAAGCAAATAAGCCCAAGAAAACAGTCGTTGGCATTCTATGAATTGATTCAAGTGCCTTACCGAGTTGCTTTTTACCATCATGCAATTTAGGAATTCCAATTATTTCCCATCGAGTATATCTCTGGATAATTTTAGCAACTGTTGCGAGTATTTTCTTTTCAATCAGAACCCACTCAAGAAGTCGAAGCAGTGGCATCATAGGGATGGTGATTATAGCAGCAAATATGCCCACAAATGGCCACAAAATAAGACTAGGGAAAAGGAGGAAATGTTGTATTCTAAGTCTATTTAGTAAATCTGACTCAATTCTCGACTGTCTGTCTGAACTGACATGTACCTTCCTAGCTTCGGCATCTAGCTCTCCCCTATATCTAGCCAGAGGCATTCCAGCGTCTAAGACTCGACGTACTTTTTCCCTGTAGTGTTCATGTTCTGGCTCTATCCCCACCCACCACCTCCATGCAAACGATACTGGGAGCGCAAAAAAAACTGGAGATACTAGAATTAGGATCGAGGTGATCATAGCCTCAGTATCGTCGACCATGCCATCGGGTAGCTATCAATGCCAATAATGGAACGGTTTCATTTAGAGTAATTGTTTAGTTATAACGTGTTTTCATACAACCCAGAAACTACATCCCAATCTACAACGTTCCACCATGAATCGATATAATCTCCACGACCGGGTCCAAATTTTTTGTAATATGCGTGCTCCCATACGTCGATACCTAGTATTGGTACGCCTTCCCCCGTCATTAGAGGGTTATCTTGATTTGGAGTAGAGCATATAGTTAACTCGGCACCCGATACACAAAGCCAGGCCCATCCACTACCAAACCTAGTCATTGCAGCATTCTTTACCTGATCTTTCATTTCTGAAAAAGATCCAAATTGATCATTAATCGCATTAGCTAGGTTACCCCGAGGCTCACCTCCACCAGATGGGCTCATTATTTTCCAGAATAGTGAGTGGTTCCAGTAACCTCCCCCATTATTCCTTATTGCAGGATTGTCCATTCCCTCAATCATTATTTCCTCGATAGATTTTCCTTCATGTTCAGTACCTTGTACAGCTGCATTTAGATTGGCAGTATAACCTGCATGATGCTTTGAGTGATGCAGCTCCATTGTCTGGCTATCAAGGTGTGGCTCCAAGGCGTCATAGTCATATTCTATTTCTGGTAATTCAAATCCCATACTAATTCGCCTTCCAATATGGGGTTCTTATTTTCAAACCTACGTTTGTTCCCGCTCAAAATATTGATGCACAAGTTCTTGTTGAAGTGGTCATGGGAAGAATAGCAATTACAGATGGAATGTCGGAAAAAGCGGTCTCAATTTTACTAAAAGCAGGCCATTCAGTGCAACAAGAACATTATTCTGAAGACCAGATTCTTCAAGGAGCTTTATTAGATTATGATGCTGTTGTAATACGTAGTGCGACTAAACTTTTCAAGAAAGAAATAGAAGCTTCTTCTAGTATCAATCGAGGTATTGGATTTATTGGTAGAGCCGGCGTTGGTGTCGATAATATCGATATCGAAACGGCTACAAATCACGGGATTTATGTGTGTAACACTCCTACTGCTTCAACAAGAAGTGTAGTAGAATTGACCATTGGACATCTCATCGCCTCTTCTAGACATATTACGTCAGCCGACAAATCACTAAAAGGGGGACTCTGGGAAAAAAAGAAATTCAGAGGCACTGAGATCGGTGGGAAAAATCTAGGGCTAATTGGGTTCGGAAGGATTGCTAGAGGCGTGGCAAATGTCGCTATTGCTTTTGGCATGGAAGTACATATCTTTGATCCATTTATTTCTGATACACCTGAAGGAATAGTAGTCCATGAGAACATTGAGGATCTTTTTTCATCTTGTACACACATATCCATTCATTGTAATCTTTCAGAGGAAACCAAAAATCTTGTTTCTTTAAACTTGATATCATTAATGCCAGGAATAGGGGCGGATGGAGTTGAATGTGGCAATCATATTGTTAGCTGTGCTAGAGGGGGAATTGTGGAAGAAAACGATGCATTAGAAGCACTTGACTCAGGAATACTAGCATCTTTGGCACTTGATGTATTCGAAAATGAACCTCTTGGTGATAGCCCCCTTCTCTCTAGAATAGGTTTTCATGGAACGCCGCACATAGCAGCATCAACTATGGAAGCACAATCAAGGGTTGGAACAGAAATGGCGAACCTACTTCTAGAATTTTTAGATTCTGGGAAGCCAGGGGCTTCCCTGAACGGTATGCAAATCTAATTAGTGAGATTGATATTATGCATTTCCTGCAAAACAGTAGAGAAAATTTCCAAGTCGCTAGGAATTTCTACATCATTAATTGGTGATTTTAGTGAAAGTGATGAGTCTTTTTTTAATTTCCAGATCATTGAATTAAAAGAAATTAATTGCTCTGTTACTTCATTCAAATTGCCAAATCCGTCAAGATTGCAACCTTCAGGGAGAATGGGGAACTCTCTTACATCTACAGAACTATGTCCGTACAGGATCGTCGACAAATAATGAGTGAAGAATGGACATATTGGCGTAAATGCACTCAATAGATCTCTGAATATTCTGTGCAGGGTCCAATTGCTTGATTTATCCCCATTATATAATTTTGATTTTGCCATTTCTAACCAATGACCGGGGAAAATACCAGTTCCAAATTTTTTGATATTCTGTGCTGCAGTATAGATGTCAATACCTTTCCAGGCATCCTCAATTATTTTCATTGTCTGTTGAAACTCTGTTAGGATCCAAGCGTCCTCTACATTCAGTTCAGGAGGGTTTTCGAAATTTTCAGGCGCTTCGAATTGACTTGCAAATCTAGCTATATTGAATATCTTCGTAAGTACGCCGTAGTATTTCGTCTCAATTTCTTCCGGATTAATATGGAAATCGTCTCCTACCTGTGCGTCACACGCCTTCCAAAGTCTAAAGCACTCACTCCCAATTTTATTAGCCCTAAGTGTAACCTGCTTCCCATCTGAACCTCGAATCTTCCAACTGCCAGTCCTTCCTCCTGCCCCGCATTCTAACACGCTATCGGCATCTATTCCATTACCCAATGATTTCGACATTTTCCGCCCCCAAGGATCCATTCCAAGGCCATCTACCCAAATGTTCTCAAAACCCGGCTTATCTAGCAGCAATGTACTCTTTAGTAGAGTATAATATAGCCAAGTTCTAACGATTTCCTTACCCTGAGGTCTTATTGATGTAGGAAATGAGCGAGAAAATAGCTCGTCATCTCTCAAATATCCCGAAACGAAAAGATTTGAATTTGAAGAGTCCATCCAAGTATCAAACACCTTATCCTCAGAGGAAATTTTTCCTAAGGATCCTTTCATTTCGGCGTAGCTCCCGACATATTCCTTAGATTCTCTGTCGAGTACCTCTGAACCTTCGGGCGGACTATCTTTCCAGGGTTGGACATACTTTCCCTTAGGGGGGACGATTACCATCGAGCCATCTTCTGAGTACCAAACAGGAATCTCTGTATGGTACCATCTCCTCCTACTTATTGGCCAGTCGATAGATATCCCTTCCATCCAATCATGTAAATATTGACGATTTCTTTCTGGTATAAATCGAGTTTCGTCGGAGAGTTCACTAAGTCTGTCGATTATATGCGTCTGTTTGACATACCATTCTTTCAAGAGTATGATTTCCACAGGATTCCCGCCCCTTTCACTAACGGGCACATCTTGTTCTTTCTCGACAATAGATGTTATTTTCCCAGCTGCCTGCAATATTTGGATTGCCTCATTCCTCGCCTCTTCGACCGTCATTCCCATTAGGGGGCCTGAAATTTCAGTCATTTCCCCATTGAGATCAATTGCTACAAAGGGACTTAATGCTAATTCTCTGAATATCGATACATCATTCTGGTCGCCAAAAGAACATACCATCAGAACACCAGTTCCAAATTCCATCTTTACTGAGTGGTGGGTCATGATTTCAACAGTTTTAGATCGCCCCTCGACTTGGATTGGCAAAATAGCCTTCTTCCCTATCAAATGACGGTATCTTTCATCATCAGGATGAACTACTATGACGCCACAAGCACAAATCATCTCGGGCCTTGTCGTTGAGATTAGCAGTTCTCCGCCGTCTTCAATCTTCCATAAAACATCGCATAACCTTGTTTTTCTTTGTATTCTCTGCACCTCTGCATCGGCAATAGTAGTAGCTTCTTTTGGATCATATATATTCGGCCTTAGATCTTCTATAATCTCACCTCGCTTAAACAGATCGACAAAAATAGATTGTGAAATCGCCCTATATTCAGGTGAGTCTGTTAAGTATTCATTTTCATAATCGCAGGATAATCCGACTCTCTTAGCTGTATTCCTCATTGCTTTTGTATACTCCTCTATTGTTTCTCTACATAGATCTAGAAATTCACCTCTTTCGTAAGACCTCATTTTCTGGCCGGTTTTCTTTTCTACAGTGAACTCTATATTGATACCGTTCCTATCTACGCCCCATGGAAATTTTACCTCCTTGCCCAATAGTCTCTGACTTCTGGCTATCACATCTATCATGCTGTATTGAGCCACTGCCCCTATGTGCCATGTTCCGCTAGGATAAGGTGGTGGAGTATCTATTACGAAAATCTCTCTCTTGGTTTTGGGGTTAAATGCGTACCTATCAGGGGAATCAGAGTTTTCAAAATGCTCTAATTGAATTTTTTTTTCAAGGTCGACGCTCCATCGCTTATCTGTTATTCTGGGCTCTCCCATTAAGACCGCCAAATGAGCCGCAATCAAGTATCTTCTTGACCATTGTCATACGATTGGAAAACATATCTGTATGAATCAACTTTGCCGAGGGGTTGAAGGTGCGCCTTTTCACGTAACGTATGGAAGCGCATGGGCAAGCCTAGTTCTCGAAGCACGATTCGCGAAATTCTTTCTACTAAGTTTGATGTCTTTAGGTCAAATCTATCAGGAATTACTTCTACTAATCTTACTAGTTCTGTTACTCGATTACCAAACAGAATAAAGAGGAGGCTGAGAGACTCTGAAAGCACATCTATACTAACTATGTTTCCTGTTTTCGCTGTAGTTACCTCACTCCTTTTTACTCTGTTCATTCTTCCCCACTCTGGTGTTTTGGATTGCAGGGATGGATTTGACAACCCCGACCTTTGCAATGAAGAGTCTGCACTAAACGTAAATGGGGATTTGGAGGTTTATCTTCCGACCGATAGTGATCCCTATAGTGTTAAGAATCTCATTGCCGAGGTAGAGAGGGATTGGACTACCAACGTCATGGTCATATATGTGGAGTCGTATAACTACAACGTTACACAAATTAATATTCTCGATCAAATAGATTCTGTGGAGAGAGAAATCAACAACTTCCCCAATGATGGAGGAGTGAATGACAATGTCATTTATGTTCTATCGATCTCAACAGTAATCAAAGAAGTGAATTCTAGCGGAGGGCGCGTCGTCAAGGCTTTCTTCTCAGGTCTGGCGGAAGCGACCAATAATCAACAGCTTTCTGATGAGATAAACGAAACTATCGATGCCCAGAGTGATATCATAGGTAACTACGCTATACCTGACGAACAACAACGAGTAGATCAAATTCTTCAAGAGATGCCTCAAAACGCACTAGATAAATTAGTTAGAGATGTAGGAACTGAGACTGAAGAAAAGGCGTTTCGATGGAATCGAGCTGTAATCATAATTGGAATAGCTGATGAGACTGGAGATAAAACTGTAGGAGATATTGTAGAGGAAACCCAATCAAAAATTGACACGATTGCTCTTGAAAACAGCTGGGGAGTTCCCGATCAACAAGGAAAGTGCGATGATCAGGATAATGTATTGTGCCTCAGGATGACATTAACAGGGCCTGCTCCTCTAACTAATGCGGTTACTGAAGAGTCGTTCAAATTATTCTGGCAGGTTTTTCCCGTTGGTGTCGTTGCTGTTGCACTTGGTCTGTTTTTATTCCATTGCGACCTACTTCAGACCGGTAGAATTCGTTTTGTTCAGGGCGTCAAGGTCGTAATTATCTCCGGTCTGCCAACACTTTGTGCTGTTTGGGTGACCCTGGGCATGATTGGCCTGATGGATTATGAGGTGACTATGACAGTAATATTGGTTGGCCCAATTGTTCTAGCTTTGGGTGTATCATATGGATTACACATAACAAATAGATATGCTGAATCAAAGGGCACTCCTCATGAGAAAATGGCTTCTGCATTGAATTCTACTGGAAGGGCGGTATTCTTATCGGCAATGACCACGATAATCGGGTTCATTTCTTTGACATTTGCCCCCATGAAACCAATTCAAACTGTAGGTTGGGCTTTAGCCGGAGGCATAGTTGTTGTTTATATTATGACTATGATCATGGTGCCTAATCTGACAATTCTATTAGATCTGAAAAAGCCATCACATCCGCCTCCGAAAGTATTCGTTGCAGCCGTAAATATGCCAGTTAAATGGTCAAAGGTAACATTGACACTATTTCTCATATTAATGTTAATCTCTGCGGGATATAATAGACAGAATGTCGAAGAGAACATAGATCTCCTCAAAATGGCGCCCAATGAAGTTGAAGCTGTCCAGAAAATGGATGTTTATTCACAGGAATTCGAAGCAGGACAGCCAGGCTTCCTTCTTGTTGAGGCGGATATTAGAGCAGAGCCCGAGTTAGGAATTGGCTCCATTACTGCTGAACACCCATATGCCAATCTCGAGGGGATCGAAAACTTAGAAATTAGATGTAATGATGTAGAGAATGCCACTGCCGTTTCCATCGTATTTCTAATGAAGGCAATAGCTGTAGGAGTAAATGTTTCTGGGACACCGATAAATGATATTATTGAGGATACGCCATTACCCGAGCCAATTAAGGAAATAGCGGAATTGATTTTCGATAGAGAACAAGCGGGAAATGTCTCATTCTGGACAATTTTAGATACCTTGGATGCACAAGAAGACGATGGTGGGCGACAAATACAAAATTTCCTCCTCTATGTATTTTATAATAGTATGACTGAGGAGATGAGGGAACTTTTCATATCTCCTGATTATCAACGCACTCTAATCTATATTGATATGCCATTTATGGATGTGAAGGGCACCGAAAAGACTGCCACACAGATAAACAACTGGGCGAAGGCTGCAGGAAATTCAGAGAACCCAATTTCCGTCCTTGGGGACAAACTGATAGGTGTAGCCTCTGTTACAATAGAGGTTAACAACCTTATTGTTGGATCGCAATGGACGTCATTAGCATTCGCACTCGGATTTACAATTCTTACTTTGGCCTTGGTCTTCAGAGATATCAGGTATGCCCTCCTCACTACGGTCCCAGTTGGTTTTACCGTTGCGATGCAATGGTTGGTCATGGATTCTGGAGGAGTATCACTTTCACTTGTCACCGTAATGATTGGTTCCATACTTGTAGGTGTAGGTATTGACTTCTCTATTCATATTGCAAATCGCGTAAAAGAATTGGGTGGCACTATTGATGCTATACGAACATCTTGCGCAAGTACTGGGATGAGTTTATTCGAGGCTACCACCGTAACAGCTGCGGGATTAACCTGTGCATATGGGATACCTATTGAGGCAATTACGCCTTTCGTTACTGTAATAATCATACTACTGATAATTGCCGCATTATCAGCTCTTCTACTTCTTCCGGCCATATATTCATTCATGGTTACTTCGAACATAGGCCTTACAGGTGGAATGTCAGCGATGGTCAAGTCCGCAGGACTTAATCAAGAAATTATGAGTGATAGAAGCGAGCGTATCGATTCTCCGGTTACTGCTAAAAATTCACATGATGCTTGGTAAGGAATATTGATTTGCCTTGCCATTACCAGTCAACTCATGACAAGTTATTGGCTAATGAAGAGCGAACCCCATGTTTACTCGTGGGAAAATCTTGTTGATGATGGCTCAACTCACTGGGACGGAGTTAGAAATTATCAAGCTAGGAATATAATGAGAGATGAAATGAAACTAGGCGACAAAGTGCTATTCTACCATTCAAACTGTAAACCCCCTCACGTAGCTGGTGTTGCCAGAGTCTGTAAGGAATCATATCCAGATTTCACCGCTAATGACCCTACATCAAAATATTTCGACCCAAAATCAAGTCATGAAAATCCACGCTGGATGATGGTGGATATAGAATCTCTAGCTGGACTAAAAAATATTAGCTTACCCGATTTAAGGAAAAATGATGATCTCAAAGGAATGCCGCTACTACAAAAGGGTCAGAGACTATCAGTACAACCTGTTTCAAAAAAACAATTTGAAATAATTTGTAAAATGGGTGGCCTAACAGAAATTCCCAATTGATGGGCGTGTCCTTGGTGGACGCTCGTAATCAGAAAGAACAGAACGTAGGTTTTCTCCGTCCCGCAATCCCAAGGCATCCAGCATCCCCGGTCGGGCTGCTCGCTTCCGCGCCTGACCTGGTTCCCGGGCATAAGACGGTCGCCAATTCCTTCCGGAATAGGCTAGAGCCAACCTGGATCTCTTGGGGGCGAGACATCTTAGTCAACCTACGAATTCTCAAAGATCCGGTTGCGCCGCCCTCGGACTTCGGGTCACCATTTTCGACGATTTGTGAATAATAGAGCACGTCAACTCCCCCCCTAGC
>CEQY01195290.1_pt1 | contig 14082 bp, 15 predicted proteins | sample 361391 | NCBI WGS metagenome assembly CEQY01 (sample SAMEA2621075, study PRJEB7988) | marine metagenome | isolation source: saline water (ENVO:00002010), including | reverse complement strand
TTTATTAAGATTTTCAATTAAAAACTCATATTCCCAAGGTTTTTTACATGCCATACAATGAGGGTCATTAGTAGTAGATAACAAATAAGTCCTAACACATTTTTTACATGCATGATAAGCACAATCACTATACATACATACAATTTTAAAATGGTTAGCTTTGTTGTATTTTTCACAACAAATATTGCATTCAGTCATTAGAATAAATAAATATATAAATAAGAGAAATATAACAAAAAAAGTTTCAATTTTGTATAAAAATATAACAAATGTGAAAAGCAACTACAAAAAGTCGTGAGTATTTAGGTGATTCTTGTATAAAGAATAGAATTTATTTTTAAAAGCGATTTTAACATCATTTTTGAAATTAGTTCCTAGAATTTTTTTTAAATTAGTAAAATATATTTTAGTAAATATTTCATCATTAATTTTAGATTGATTAATAGTATACCATTGTTTAAGAGCATTCAATAATTTAGTATTAATAATTCCAAAAAAATAGTCATTGAATACATTATCGAATACAATCCATCTAGAATTATTAGTATCAGATTGATATGATGTATAAATAAATATAATATTTTTATAGTTATTAAAAGCTCTAAATGGTAAAGATGAATACTCAAATGATGAAATATAAGATTGAAAAATATGAGATAATCCAAGAATGTAATCATGTTTAAATATATATTCAATATTAGAAATATCAATTTGGATATTAGTTAAGAAAATTTGGAAATCAATAATATTATTATATTTAAAATTTAATAATTGAATAATATCTTGTTCAGTTTGATTATATATAAGAGATTTTTTATTATTTTTAATAGATTTTTTGATATTAATAAAATCATTTTGTAGTTTTTCATATTTAGAATTAAGTTCAATAATCATATTATACATTTGTTGATTAGATGGATATTGTATAATATCCATAGTAGAATACTAAAAATAATATAAAAATAATATAAAAATCAATTTTAAAAAAATAAATATAAATGTAAATATTATATGACATACAGTTTAGAAAATATAAACATAACAAATGAAAATGGATTAAATTTGAAAACTTATAGTAATATAAGATGTTTGAATGATAATTCATCAAATCATTATTTTATGACAAATAAAAATGAAGCATTTATAAACAACAATATAAATGATAATTTAATAAAAATATATTCAAATAGCAAGGCAGAATATTTAATAAATCCTTTAAACAAATGTAATATAAAAAATCATATAGATAATAACACAACAAAAAATAAATTATTTAGAATAAATCAAAGTTCAAGAAAATCAGGATATGATAAAGAATTAAATAATAAAGACAACAAATCAAATATTTATAAATCAATAAATAATCAAAATAAAGTATCATCATCATCATATACATCAGAATTAAAATCATTAGTAATTGGAAAACCAGAAAAATATATAAAAGATAAGAAATTTATAAGTAATCAAAGTGATGCAATAATAGGAAAAGATGTAGATGTAGAAAAGTCAAAGAAAACAAATAGCTCTTGTGGTGGATGTAATGGATTAGTAAATGATATTTCATTAAAACATAACTCATATGATAGATATTTATCAAAATTAAAAGGAAAAGTTTATACAAAAAATTTAATAAATTCAGAAGTAAATTTTAATGATGGAAATATAATAACAAAAAAAACAATATTATTCAATATGAATTGTAGAAATTGTAAATAATAAAAATATAAAAGTATAATATATAAAAGAATAAAATGTTCAAAATATACAAAAACAATAAGGCATCAAATAATTCGATAAATACAAGTAAAGAAAATAAAAAAATAAATTTTTCATTAAACCAAAATCCAAATAGAAATTGTCAATCATTAAAATTTGTAGGAAATGTAAAATGTGGAACTTGTGGAGGTGCAAGATAAAAATAAATAATAATAATAATAATAATAATAATAATAATAATTTTATAAATAAACTTATTATTATAAATTGATAAGACAAGAAAAAAGAAAGATAAAAAATAATAAAAATTTATTTAAAACTTAAAAATTAATAATAATAATAATAATATATGTTTTTAAAATGTGCAATTTTAGAATTATTAAAAATTTATAATATGATTTTCAATATATTTTATCAATATCCAATTGATGAAAATGAAAATGAAATAAAAAAATTCAAAAGAATTCAAAATTTAGGTTTAGATTTATTTATAAAAAAAAATAAAGATTATGGTAAAGCATATTCAAAATATGGAACAATAGGTGTGTTAATTCGCATAAACGACAAAATATCAAGATTACAAACAATTACAAAAAATAAAATACTTTTAGTAGACGATGAATCATTAAAAGATACATTAATAGATTTACATAATTACAGTGCAATAGCTTTAATGGAATTAAATAAAGAATAAAGAGAAAATAAAAATTTAAAAAAATAAGAAAATATAGTATTATAAAAGAATGAACAGTTACAATTTAGACATAAATAAATACAATAATACAGAATTAGAAAACTTATTAAAATTAAAAAAAAACTATAATATAAAAGATTTAGATAATGCAAAAAACAAAATATTAAATAATTTAAGCAAGAAAGAAGGTATGGAAGATAAGAAAGCATCATTAGAATTATTTTTAGATAATATTTACAACAAATTATCAAATAAATTAAAAGAAATACATAATAATAATAACAATAAATTAGAACAATTCGATAAACATTTTATAATACAAAATCATAACAAAGGATATTCAATATTAGATAATAATCAACCGATAGAAAAATCAATTATAAAAAAAACATACAATATAGATAGTCTGTTTAGAAAAAATTATTTAGAAACATCAACAAATTATACATTAGATTTACCAGAAAAAATTCAAAAAGTAATAACAATGTCAATATCATCAATTAATATTCCTTTAACTTATTTCAATATAAGTTATTACAACAAAAACAATATATTAAGTTTATATTCAATAAATAGAGAAAGTGATGATGAACGCGTAGGAGAATTCTTAATAGATATATCATTAAACAATGGTATATATACAAATGACAACATAATAGAAGAAATACAAAATACAATAAATACAACAGATTTAAGTAATGTATTACAATGTGGTATAGATAAAACCTCGGGTTTAGTTTATTTTGTATTATCACCGATACTAAAATTGTTTAGACCATCATCAATAACTAATCAAAATACAATAACAGGTGATAATAATAGAGTGGGACTAATAATTACAATTTCTACAAATGATGTATCAACAGCCAATGATGTCAATCAATTATTAGTAGGTAAGAAAATCATCGAAAGTAATCTTAGTGCAACAGCTGAATTAGGGGTACAGATATTAGATACGCCTAGTATAACTATTTCAGAGACATCAGTATTACTAAATGTATTAGTAAGTGGGGTAGATATTGAAAGTACGAAAACTAAACTGAATACAAAAATCACCACAATAATAACTGAAAGCAGTATCGTTATCAACATTGTAAGCATAGCAGAATCAACTACAGTGGATTTACAGATAGGAGATACATTTAACTCAGGTAGTTTGCATAATCAATCAAGTATTATGGAGTCAACAAATAGTAATCCAATAAACAACAACAACAACAACAACATTCCAGGAGCATCTGTTGTTGGGTCTGGAACAACAATATATGGTGTATTAGCAGATAAAAATAATCAAAATTTCAAGATACGTTATACAGAACAGGAGATAATGAATTCAAGATTACTAAAAGCAATATATATGAATAATAATGGTCAAATATTAGATGACTATGATACAATAGATAATAAAGAGGTAATAGGATTTTACATAAAATTGAATTACTCAGATCATTCTTTTGAAAGATTAAATTGTTCAGAATCAAACAATAATTGCTCAGCTAGAAAAGAAATATATGATGATAGGAGAATAATACAACAAAAACAATTAAGTCATATGTTAGGATTACAAACAGATGAAGATTTATTTGAAAATACAGAAATTAAAAAAAAAGAGTTCAAAAGAATAAGTGTAACAAAACCAGATGATTGGATATATAACGGAACAAGTGCAATTGTATCACCACCAATAGATATAACATATAAAGATATGATGTTCCATAATCAAACAGGTAATCAATCAGTAAACGATATAAGACACCTAGAATTAAGATTAGCATCATCAACAGGACCAATCCCAAGTAGTATAGGTCAAGATGATCATTTAACGGGTCATGGTATAAATGTAGAGGACTATAATAGTAGTAATCAACACAAGTATACAATACCAGATCCATATGACATATATACAGCAAGAAAGTTAGGTATAAATAATGAGAATTTAGCTACACTACCATGTTATATATCTTATCCAAAATATGTTTATATAGCAATAGATGATTTTCAAGCAAATTCAAAAAATTATTTTACTTTAGCAACAGAATCATTATTATCACCAAATATAATAGCAAGAATAAACATAAGTACATTATTAGAAGAAAAAAAAAAAAATAATAATAATGGAATGAATACAGGTGCAGCAATAGATTATTTAACAAATCAAAAAAATATAAGAGAATATTTTGGACCAACAAATATAAACAGATTAAAAATTTCATTAATAGATGAGTATGGTGAATTATTGAATTTAAATGATAGAGACTGGTCATTTTTATTAACTTTTGAATGTTTGTACAATTAAATACAAAAATAATGAAATACAAAAATAATCAAATAATACCAGAAAATAAATTATTTTTAATAGCTTTTTTAGCATTCATAACAATTCCATTATCTAAATAATAAGATATTTTATCAAATTTAATTTTATTATAAGTTATAACATCAAATAAACCAATAATAGTATTTTTCAATGTAGTATTAACATAATTAGATTGAATACAATTATTCCAAACATTTTCTTTTAATTGATTAATTGTAACTGTAGCTTTTTTATCAATATAACTATATTGACATAATGCACATAATAATATATATATATCAGAAATATCACCATGTGCAATACTAACTAATGGAATATCAGTAGATTTAAAAATTTCAATATTATTAAGTAATGATGTCAAATAACCATAATTAGAAGAAGAATTTTTAAATTTTTTTTCATTGATATGTATGTAAATAAAAGTATCGTTAGATTCAAAAGTATAATTAGATTTTAATTGTAAAATAATATTTTTAAGTTTATTAATATTATAATCATCAATAATTGTATTAAAATAAATATGATTATCAATACAATATAAAGAAGAATCATAAATATTATGATCAAACAATTTATATTTGAAAAGATTAGCAAATTCATCATATTTTCTTTTTTTTTCATTATAATAATTATGAGTAGAATTTGTTTTAAATCTTTTAGGTTGAGGTCTATCGATAGTTACACAACCTAACATAGGTGTTTGATCCCAATTATGATACATTTTGTACAATATAATATTAATATAATAATTTCAATTTATATTAATATTAAAAATATATTAAAAATATATAAAAAATATAAATATTTCTCTTATTTGTACAAATAATATGTAAGTTAATAACAAAATTGTAAGTTAATAACAAAATTGTTAGTTAATAACAAAATTGTTAGTTTATAATAAAATTGTTAGTTTATAATAAAATTGAAAATGATTTGACAAATTTATATATATAAATAACAATATAAAAAGTATATATTAAAATAAATAAAATGAGATCAAATGCCTGTAATACCGTTTCTTTGTATATTCCAATTATTTCAAAAAATATTACAGAATCTTATGTTAAACAACAATTCTTTCAACATAAGATTGGATGTGTAAAAAATGTAGATTTTGTTTTCAATAATCAAAAAAACAGACGGGAGGCATTTATTCATTTTAAAGTTTGGTTTGATAACAAAAAAGCAAAAGAACTTCTTATAGATATCAAAAATGAAAAAACAAAAACACAGTTTGTATATTATAATAATAAATTTTGGCCACTTTTGATGAACAAAAGTTCAAGAGATTCAAAAAACGAAAATTATGTAATTGAGAAAAAAGAAACAAAAAAAGATAAAGAAGAAGATGAAGTAAAAAATCAACTGAAAGAAAAACTAAAAGAAAAAGAATTAAAAGAATCAAAAGAATCAAAAGAATCAAAAGAATCAAAAGAATCAAATGAAGAACATATTGAATCAAAGAAAAAGATTAAATCATAAAAAATTAAAGGATTATTATAATGCAAAAATAAAAAGTAATATTTATTTATAGTAAAAATGATAAAAAAATAGAATAAACAATAACATAATTTTTTTATTACAAAAAAATTATGATATTTGATAAATAATAGTTTCTTGATTTTTAATTATTTTTTTAAGAATTGAAACAAAATGTTTTCTGACAAAACCCTTATTAATTACATTTTGCAATTGTTTAATACTAAACCATCTTATTTGAATTTTTTCAAATAATCCATTATTAGCAAAAACAAGATCAGATAAATTGTCTTCTATAAATTTATTTTGATTTTTAAAATAGATAGGTAATTTGATATCATAATCAATAGTAAATAAAAAAGAATGATAAGTATTATCAGTATTAGAAATATTAAATAAATAATTTTTATCTACATTATTTTTCAATATATCAAAATCACCAAGAAGACCATTTAATTCTTCCACACCTTCTCTTATAGCAGTATAATAAGGATTATCAATTTCAGATTTATTATGTTTATCTACAGAACCACCAAAATCACACCATAAATTTTGTTTATTTTCTTTAAATCTTTCTTTTCCAAGTAAAATATATAAAGTTCCATTAAATAAAGCAATAGGTATAATACCAGCGCCCATATAATAAATATACAATATTTATTATATACATAAAAATATGTTTAAATATATTTAAATTATATTTGAAAGATAATAATATAATGTAGAAATATATTTAAAGAATAATGATATTATGTAGAAATAGAGTAAATAAAATAATAAAAATAATATAAAATAATAAAAATAATATAAAATAAATTTTATATAGATATAACATCATTAAGATTATTACAGGATATATCATCTAAATAATTATTAGAATAAATATTACGTAAATCATTATTATTTTTATAAAAGGTATTATTCCAATCTAAAATAGAATCAAAATTATATTTTTTAGCATAATAATTAGATATAGACAATACTTTTTTATTATCAATATTATAAGAATATAAGGTAAGATTTTTCCAAATAATAATAAAATATATTAAAAGATCAAACAAATATTTATTTAATTCAATATTATTAGATATACAATATTTTAAAAAATAAATTAAAAAATTAATTTTATCTAAAAAGTGTAAATTTCTAGTATTATTAAAAAATTCAGAATTAATATTACAGTTATTAATACAAATATCAATAGTATGTTCTAAATTAACATAATTATTATTATTATTATTATTATTATCATTATTTTTATTAAGATTATTATTGTAACAATCATGCATATATTGAAAAATTTCATTTTTATCAAGTGTAATATTATTTTCTTTTTTTACAACAGAAATAACAAGATCTAATAAAGAACTATAATTTCCAGTATCAGAATACATAATAAATTCTTTAGTGAATTCGATATAATAATTATTATTACAATATCCAAAATCTAATATAACTATTTTGATAAAATCAAAAGAAATATATGATATGTCAGTATTTTTATTATTAGAACAATCATTAATAATCATCCAATTAGCAATATGTAAATCATTATGAAATATAGGTTTAGATAAAAGCATATCAAGATTAAATAATTTAAATATAGTAAATATATTAGTTTTGAAATATTCAGAATATTGAAGATCAGAGAATAATACACCATCATAAAAATCCATAATCAAAATATTTTTACTAGAAAATATAGATTGAGGAATAACAATAATATGATTATTTTTATATAATTCTTTAAATATGTTCATATTATAAGATTCATTATTAAGATCAGTTTGTTTGTAAAAATCATTATAAATAGTAATAAAATCAAATGGTAATTTATATTTTTTAAATATATTGAAATTAGTAATATATATATATAAATCAATAATTTTTTTAAACCATATGAATTGATAATATATATTAGGATGAATAACTTTAACAGCAACATATTTATTTAATTTTTTATGATAACATTTATATACTTGAGCAATAGAACCAGATTTAACACTAAAAGATTCGTCAAGAGTCATAACATCACTAAAAGAAGATTTATAATCCTCATAAAATAATTTTTTAGTATATTGTAATGAATGAACATAACAATTATTATAGATATTATTGAATATATCAAAAATAATTAATTTTTTTTTTTTATCGGTAACAAATATATTATCAAATATTATTAAAAACCACTGGGTAAATTTAATCATAGGTGCACCATTAATGTTAATAATTTTAAATAAAGAATAAAGAAGATAATAATTAAAAGAATTAGATAATTTATAATAAATATAATTAATTGAGAATACAAAAATAAAACTCAAAAAATAAAAAAAATATAGAATATATAAAAATATCATACTAACTTACTTATTATTATAATATTATAATAAGTATTTAAATAAATGATTATTATAATTTATAATTTGTAATTAATAATTTATAATGTCTATATTAGATAAAATAATAAATATATCGAAAAAAATAGTAGAAGAAAAATATGCAGAACATCTAAACGTATCAAAGAAATTAAAATTATCAGAATCAGAATTACACAAGATTTTAATAGATTCTTTTAATACTAATAATAATTGGAAAGATTTAATAAGAAATGAATTAAAAAAAGAATTAGAAAATGAATATCCAAAATCATCAGTAGAAAATATATTATTAGAAATACATCAAGATAAAAAGAAATATATAGATCTAATAAAAGATGAAATAATATCACAACAAAATAATAACACATTAGAATTAGAATTAAAAATAATAAATGATAGTTTAAATATAAATATAGAATTAAATGATAATTATGTTGTTATAAAAAATGTAAATAAAAATATATACGAAAATGAAATATATGAAAAAATAAATAAATATAAATTCATTTATAAAATAAATAATATAATATTAGAAGATTATGATAATGATACAAAAATAAAAAAATTAAAAGAAAATATAATAAATAAGGAAAAAGTAAAAATAACATTATATTATTTAAAAAATTGATAATCAAAAAAAATAAAAAAAATTAACAAATGTTAAAATTATGTGTTACACGATTCAATAATATAACAAAAGAAGAAAATGAAAATTGGAAAAAATTAAATAATCATAATGGTAGTATTTATGGTACACCAGTAAAAATAAATTCAACAATATCACCAAATGAGAATTTAATAATATTAGAAATGAACAATTCAACAAATAAAATAGAAGGAATTGGTATTATAAAAAATATTTTATATAATAAAAAATATAAAATATACAAAGAAAATAATTATAATAGATACATATATTATTCAAATAAATATTACAATAAAGAAAATTTAAATAATAAATTAATAAATTTATTAAAAATTTTAGAATATTTTCTATTCAAAACAAAAAAACATTATAAAAGAGGTCATGGTATACAAGAAATTCCAAAATATTTACAGAATTCAAAAATATTAAATTTTACAAAATTAATAAATGAAGCTTTAAAAGAAATTTAAAATTTAATTATTATATTAAATTAATAAAATATACAATATGTTAATGTTGAAAGATGATAATTTTGAACAAAAAACTATGAATGATTCAAGTTCTTTATTATCAAATATCAATAACAGCAATAATAATGTCGATTTTGAAAAAACAAAAAATATATTTAATGAATTTAATGATAATGATAATAATAATTATAATGATAATAATAATGATTATGATGATAATAATATAAATTTGAATATCAATGATTATACAAAAGAAGATTTATATAATATATTAGAATTGGAAAATCCAAACTCAAATGACATAAAAGTAAAAATAGATTTATTAAAAAATACATTATTTAAAAAAAATAACAATGTGAAAGAATTTTTATCAAATGTTGAAGAAAAATTATTACAAGAAGAAGAATCCACAATAGAAGAATTTGCTAACTTAATTTTATATAAAGAAGATAATAATAAACAATATGATTTTGAAAACAAAACTATGATAGATTCAACATCTTTACTAAAAAATCTAAATGATAATGATAATAATAATGATTTTGAAAAAACAAAAAATATTTTAAATGAAATAAATCAAGATGAAGATGAAGATGAAGATGAAGATAATAATATAAATTTAAATTTAAATATAAATGATTACACAAAAGAAGATCTATATAATATATTAGAATTAGATAATCCAAGCTCAAATGAAATAAAAATAAAAATAGATTCATTAAAAAATACATCATTTAAAGAAAAAAATAATGTAAAAAAATTTTTATCTGATGTTGAAGATAAATTATTAGAAGAAACCAACTATATAGAACAATTTTCAAACTTGGATCTGTATAAAGAAAATAATATAATAGAAAATTATTATGATTTAGAAAATGAAGAAGATAATTATGAAATAGAAAATAATGAAGATAATGTAGATTATGAAAATAATATAGATAATGAAGATAATGAATATAATTTAGATAATATTAATAATGTTGATAATGAAAATAATGAAAATAATGAAGATAATAAAGAATTAAAAGATATTCAAAATAACAACATAACAAATAATATTTCAAATGAATTATCAGTAGTAAATAATACAAATCATTATTATTATCATTTTAATACAAAATATAGAGATAACAATATATTAAGTAAATCGACAAATTGTGAATTTACAATACCACAAACAAATAATGTAGTAGAATTAAGATTAGGTTCAGTTCATAATTTAAAAAAACCTTTTTTAATAAATGAAGAAAAAAATAATAACAAATTTTGTATAAAAATTTATAAAACTAACTCAAATATAGAAGAAAAAATAATAACATTAGATGAAGGTTATTACGAAATATTAAATGAATTACAATATGAAATAAATGAAAAATTGAAAGATATAAGTTTTATATCTTACAATATCAAAAAAAATAATAAATCAGAATTCATTTTAAATAATGATAATGATATAATACATATAGAAATAGATTTTACAAAATATTATGCAGAACCATATTCATTTGAAAATATATTGGGATTCAAAAATAAAATATATAAAATAATACCGAATGAAAAAATAATATCAGAAAAATTAATAAATAATACTGATAATAATTTATTTTTTTGTTTAGATGAATATCAATCAAATATTATAGAAACACATCAATTATTAGCAAAAAATAATATTATAAATAATAAAGTTTTAGCAAGAATAAATAGTAGGTCTGGTAATATTACAAATAATTATACTATAAATGAAAATTTTTCAAACACAGTAACCAGAATAGATGGTATAAGAAAATATAACGGATTAACAAACTTATTAAAATTAAAAATAAAAATAATTGACAGCTATAATAATATAATAGAATCACATAATGATTATATGTTCACTCTTGAATTTATAATAGCAGAAAAAATGTTATCAAAAAATTAAATTTAATATTTTTCTATATATTTAGAAACATTTTTATTTAATGCGTTTATTTTATAAATTACAATATTTTTCTTTCTTTTATTTTATTATATATGCCAATATCCGAAGAGAATTTATCAGTTGAAGAGAATGAAGCACTTACACGAGCTAAATTAGGAGATATACGTAAAAAATTAAATAGTGAATCATGGTCTGAAAATATGGAAACATTACTTGCTGATTGGGGAGAAAAAGCCGCTGGATTACGATTCATGCATTCACATTCCGGTGGTTCATGGAGAACTTTTGGTAATCATTTAGCTGTCACAAGTATTATAGTTACTAGTATAGCATCTTCCATGTCATTGGTTGCAACCAGTGTAGAAGATCCACAAACAAAAAATGGAATATTATTTGGTGTAGGTGGAATTGGATTACTTTCTGCATTAATTCAATCCTTTAAAAAATTCTATAATGCTGAAGAAAAAGCTGCCGAACATACATCTGTTTCTAAACAATTTGGTTCTTTTTATAGATATATTTTATTACAACTTAGTATGTCAAGAGAAGATCGTGATCCATGTGATGTTTTAACTACTTATGCATTAAAAGAATATGAAAGATTACAACAAGAAGCACCATCATTGAGTTCAAAATCTATAGATGCATTTAAATCTAAATTCTCTGATACAGAGCAATCTGTGCCTGATGTTGCGGAAGATAGATTTGTTATTACAGTAGCACCACCACCAAAAGCAATCATTGAAAAGGAGGAAAAAAAACTATTAATTGATACTTCTAATATTTTATTAAAATCTATTAGTACATAGAAAATTAATTAATAATAAATAATTTTTTTTGTTTATATTTATTTGAATTTTAAATGTAAATGTTACATCATAAATATAAAAACATAATAATTAATAATTAATAATTAATAATTATCTATTTATTATTAGTAAAAAATAATAAATAGATAATTAATATATTTATATATATGAATATAGATTTAGAATATTACAAACGAGATTTAATAAATAATGGTTATACCATTATTCCAAATATTTTAAATAAAGAAGAAATAAACGAATATAAAAAAGATTTTTTTTATTGGTTTAATAATACACCAAATTTAAAAGAACATCATAATATAATACATTCAAATGGAATAATAAAATATTATGATATAGGTCATCAAAAATTTGTATGGAAAATAAGAATAAATGAAAATATTCAAAATATTTTCAAATATTTATGGGATACAGATGAATTAATAGTATCATTTGATGGATGTTGTTATTACACAAAAGATTATAATAAAAATGATACATATTGGACACATACAGATCAATCACCAAATAAAAAAGGATTACATTGTTATCAATCATTTGTAAGCTTAACAGATAATATAGAAAAAACAATAATTCTTTATGAAAAATCACATTTATTACATGAACATTATTTCAAAACTATGGGTATAACTGGAAATAATGATTGGCAAATAATAGATAAATCATACTTAGATAATTTTAGTACTACATTTAAAAAATTAAAAGTAAATAAAGGTGATTTAGTAATATGGGACTCGCGCACATTTCATCAAAATGTTTCTGGTAATAAAGAAATAAAAGAAGAAAGATTAGTTCAATATTTATGTTATTGTCCTAGAGAGAAAATTAATAAAAATTTTGAAGAACAAAAAAAAAGACATTTATTTTTTGAAAATTATAGAACAACAAATCATTGGCCAAATAATTTAAACACAGTTCCAATGCAACCAATAATTTACAATTATATAAATCATAACGATCCTATTTTTATAAATTATAATGAAATAGATGAACCAGTATTAGATGACATAATAGACGAAATAAATAAATTATTATAAATTTCAATCAGCTTTATTTTTGTTATTATCATAATTCATATTATTATTTATATTATCTTTAGTATTATAATTATAATAATAATCATAACCATTATTATCATAATAATCATTATTATTATTATTATTATCATTATCATTATCATTATCATTATCATAATAATCATTATTATCAACATTCATATAACAAATTTCATCATTATTATTATTGTTATTATTTTCATCAAGATGACTGTTAGATAAATCATAAAAACAATTAACATTAGATTTTTTAATATTATTAAAATTATTAAGAACATTTTCATAATCATAACTATGACATGTAGCATTTTGTCTATAAGGTTTAATAACATTAGGACATGTAATATAAGTATAATAAACGCCGGTCAAATAACAAACAAAATTTTTGTAAATATTATCAAAGTTATTTTTGAAACACTTGTAATATGTATAGAACACCATAATTATATATAAGTTTTATTATATTATACAATTTATATATAATTATGTATTTCAATTTTTTTATAAACTAACAATTTTTATATCAATCTATAGAATCTAAATTATTATTAGTATCATTTTCATCTTTAACTTCAT
>CEQY01033889.1_pt1 | contig 14126 bp, 7 predicted proteins | sample 361391 | NCBI WGS metagenome assembly CEQY01 (sample SAMEA2621075, study PRJEB7988) | marine metagenome | isolation source: saline water (ENVO:00002010), including | reverse complement strand
GGAACCATCAGCATAAGGATATGAATTACAAGTATCTTCAGTAACAGCAGCAATTACACGTACATCCGATGTACCTCCTCCGCTGTATGATGCTTCTACTGTAATTGTTGCATCAGTACCACTCTGAGTTTGAGAGATTACCATGCTGTAAGAATTAACAGTTGAATCCATATTGTTTGATTTTCCAGAAACGCCAGAGAAAAAGTCATCATATGTCTTACCATTAGTCTGAGCACCACTCATCATACAGGCTGAGTTACTCTTTGCACAATCGCCGAAATAGGCTTGAGGCGCACTATTTGCACCATCTGAGGAGAGGTGGCTAATTCGGTTCATAGGTGCTACATTACCTGCTTGCGCGGTGTAAATATTCCCATAACTTGCGGGAAGATAGCTGATGTAAACAAATTCATCTGAATTAGCATTCTTCAATGATTTCAAATCAGGACTAGCATAGCCGTAGCAGGGCGGACAATTTTGTCCACCAATATACTCGGCTAAGACCACATGACCAGGACTAGGAGCATCAAGAACGGTAGGCTCCTCTGCAAGAGGAGTGAGATCTTCTGGTTCAGAAAGCGGATCTACGAAACTCCCCATTGACATGAGAACGATAAGTAATGTTAGGGCGGTTGAGCATACCATACGGTAAAGCATGAAAATCGGAGTACATAGAAGCGTATAAGAGTTAGTCGATAAAGTTCAGAATCCTAACTTTCAGATTTTCATTAGGTTTGAAATGTAGACATCATTAGCCAAACAATATGGCAGATGAGGAACTTATCGTTCTGAGAGAGACTGGCGGACGTGTTTATGCCTTCTCTCGATCAGGAGGAGAACGACGAATTCGAGGTATAGGAAGGATTGACCCAGATAGAGAAATTGGGGACTTAAAAATAGGGAATTCTATCAAAATCGGAACTAAATCATTTACTCGCATGTCTCCAGGTTTACATGAACTTAGAGCTGCGATGAAACGAAGAGCCCAAGTAATCACTCCAAAAGATGCTGGATTCATGATTGCATGGATGGGGATTGGGCAAAATGATCGTGTTCTTGAAGCCGGATTCGGTTCTGGTGGACTTGCAATGCATATTGCTAGAAGTCTAGGGCCTGGAGGAACTTTGATTTCAATCGAACGAAGAGAAGAACATGCATCAGTTGGTGCTGAAAATATGTATCGATGTGCAGATGTATTCCCAGGTATGCCTACTTGGACATTATTACAACGAGATATAGTTGGTTCATCTCCAGAAATATCTGCATTAGTCGATGAATTAGATGCGGTGATACTAGATATGCCAGAACCATGGACTGCTATTCCAGAAATGAGTCAAATCCTTCGGCTTGGTGGAAGAATTGCATGTTATTGTCCATCCCCTGATCAAATGGCGAAATCTTGGGCATCATTAGAGGAATCAGGATTGACCGTTGAATGGGGTGGAGAATTGATGGAGAGAAGATGGACTCTGACTAAAAGAGGAGGCGTAAGACCTGGTAATACTCCGATAGGACATACAGCATTTCTAGTGATAGCAGTCAAAGCCCCTGTTGAAGAAGAAGAGTAATTATTCTACCACTCTGACTATCTCTGAACAAGATGGACAGCGGAATCTGAAAGGAGGAGTTTTGTCTTTCGGTAACTTAGATCTGGTTGAACAAAACGGACAAATTGCTGAACCATCAGAACTTGCTCGAACTTCTCCTTCTGCGAGAGGATCTTCTTCTTCCTCCGGTTCAGGTTCTTCAACTTCAGCTGCTTCAGCTGCTGCTAATTGAATTGCCTCGATTGAAGCGTTAGAACGCCTCATAGTCCATCGAAGAGCCAAGACTGCTAACAATGCAAACACATATCCACCAAACATCAAAGAGAGGCTGGTTGAATTGTTGATACTATGTCCAGTGGGGAATGAAATTCCAGAAGGAGGGACTGGGTCATCTTGGACAAATATCTGAATTGGGGGAATGGATACTGTTCCAGCACCATCATCTTCTGAAGCAGTAATTGTTAGATCATACAGCCCAGATTCTATTCCATTATTAGTTAATGTCAGAGACATAGTGACCGCTTCACCAGGTGCAATGTCATATGATGGGAGAGTAGAACCTGTAGGCTGAACATTCCAAGTTTTGACGAGCCCCGAATTCAATCCTTGACCTGATAAGATTAAGATGCCTTTCTTGTGAGAATTGCCGGTATTTTCTACTCGAACCACCATCGTCAAACTTCCTTCTTTGTCAATGATTAATCCGCCATCTTCGACTAATTCGATATCTAAAAGAAGTGCTCCATTAGGCCCTACCGATTCAATGAGAGTAACATCCGAAGAGGATGAAGAAGATATGGAGGGAAGATCTACTGGGCGTGCAACTAATGTCACTTGATGTGAACCTGCAAGATTGGAAGAGGTTGAATCACAAGATATCAAGACTTCAATTGAAGAACCTGAAGGTACTGTTATACTAGTAGCTGCCAAAGCACAATCTAAACTACTCAATACCTCTAATGCATATTCTCCAGAACTATCTGTTGGGTTGAAAATATAACCTGAGAATGTGATTGTCTCTTCATGTTGTAAATTTACAACCGACGGAGAGAGAGTAACTTGAGGAGCCAATGAACCTTGAACGATCTCTAGAGATTCAGTAGAATTGAAACTAGGCCCAGTGGTCGAAGAAGCCATCAGAGATAAAATTCCAATTCCATCACCCTTGACTTGAACTTCAAATGAGGCAGTGGATCCTGAATCAAGAGAAAAGGCACTTTCTGAAAGTACTACTTGAACTCCTGATGGACTTTCAGTGACTACAATCTCAAAAACTCCGGCTGAGTTTCCAGTATTTGCAATGGTAAAATCAACAGTACTCCACAACGAAGATAATATCGACAATTGTGTTGAACCTGAACTCAAAGATGGAATCCCTCTAGGAGTAATAGAAATTGAGGCATTGATTGAATCAAAAGTCTCACCATCGATTGTAGATACTAATTCAAAATTTACGGGAGAATTTATTGCAACTGCTGATTGTTCTGATTCAAATAAAACAGAAATAGTCGTTATCTCACCGATTGAAAGTGAAATAGAACCATTCAGAGTACTCACACTTACGCCTGCTGGAACGGAAGTCCAGACCAAAGATGCATCAACTGATTGCGTACCTTGATTTTCTACGTCAAATGAAAAGGAAGTAGTAGAACCAGGTTCAATTGTAATGCCATTAGTCTGGGGAGCTACAATTCGTAAAGAACTCCAAGGAGATATATCCAAATCAATATGACCATTATTTGTTTCATTTCCATCAATAGATAACTCGACTCCAGTTAAATTTACAGAGAATGTAAGATTCATGGAAGCGAGACCTACGATAGAGATATCCGAATCAGCAGAAATTGAAACACTCATGATTTCAGATGCCCCTCGTTTCACTTCAGTATCTTGAATAGATATAGATAATCCATCAACAATGGAGGAGGATGCTGAAACAGTAAGATCTTCTGTCCCAGTATTTGACAACATTACGTCAACTGTTGATGATTCACCGGGTTCAATCATTGTTATTGTAGAAGGCATTTCAATCGCTACAGAGAGATGCTCACCAATTACAAAGGAATGTGTCAACACAGAAGTAATGTCCCCTTCAGCCTCATGAATACTTAGAGAAAGATGGCAAATATCTCCTTCATGAGCAGATGAAAGTATATCCATTTCAAATAACCAAGATGCTGATGCTGATGTATCGATAGATTCCACACTATCCACTAAACAAGCACCGGTACTAGATATGCTTCCTGGAGATATAGATGGAGAAATACCATCAGTACCAACATCAGTAAGAGTAAGTGTAAGGTTTCCTGAAACACCCGGAATCCATGTACTATCAGATGAGAAATTAGATTCATACAAATGAGTTCCATTAACATCTACTACCATAACTGTACTAACACTATTGTTTCCTAATGCGCTAGCAGCATGAAGTCTGAATCCATAAGGCCCTGGAGCAGCGTTATTCGGGATTTCAATACTTAGATTGACGAACGTTGATGACCCAGAAGATAGGTTTCTAACAACTGGATCTTCCCAAGTTACTGACCAACTAGATGCATCAAGACCCTGACTAGGAATTGATCGAGGAATAGAAGTTCCACTTGTTGACGAATTCTCCCAAGGGTATGATAGATGACTTGTCTCATTAAATACGGTAGCTGCAGCAGCTTGCTGTAGTTCAAGTTTCAATGAATTAGAAAGAGAAACAGAATCATTTGAACCCACAGGGGTTTCTCCAGTCAATGTAGCATAAATCACACATGCTGCCAAATAGCTACCAGATAAGGAAGGATGACTACCATCTGCAGAATATAGCCCATAGAAAGTTGAGGTAGAAGAAATGGGATTTGATCCAGAATTCTGTATAGAATCGTGAATGTGTTTGAAGGCTAATCCAACAGGGGCAATCCATACATCACGACCTTGAACAGTCATGTTATCTCGGAAATCGATATAACCATCTTCAAGCCTATCTTGCATCATAGTGAAGTTTGAATAAATTGTAGGATTAGTTACATCTCCGTTTCTCCTGCCCCATGTCATCATTAAAACAGATTCAGAAGATTCAGACTCAATTTCATTCGCCAATAATATGGCTGCGTCTTTATCTTCAATCCAAGAAGTTGTAGACCTATTGAAACCTGGAACTTGACTCTGATCTTGTAGGACAACATAATCCCAATTCGTATTACGAAGAGTACTATTCCAAGAATGTCCGGATGTATTCACATTGTTCCAATGATCATCGAATCGCAACCCTCCTCCAGTCAATGCTTCTGCATCAGTGACACCTAAGTCTTCAAGAATTGTATGTAACGAATTTTGAGAAGTATAACTATTGCCATACATCAATAAATTATTGATTGAAGTTGTATTACTTCCACCAGAGTTGTTTCCACCACTGTTATTTCCTCCACTGCTATTTCCACTATCGTCGTTGTTATCAGAATTATTCGAACTATTTCCACTTGATTGATTCGCCCAAAAAGCTGCAATGTCGGGTTCTGAGCCAACACTTAGCAATATTGTATCTTGAACTGAACCAAAATTAGAAATTTCAATGGGCAAATTAATTGTAGAATTTACTTCAGAATGAAATAAGCCATTATTTCCTATTCCAGTTGCATCGATATCTGGGAGATACATAGCACCTACTGAAAGATGAATCTCCACACTAGATGACGCCCCACTACGATTAACTACAATCCATTGTGTTCCAGATGCAGAAGATGACGGACTTCCATTCAATGAAATTACAATTTCTATCGAATCACTAGCATAAGGAAACACTTGATTGATTGATGTTTGAGTTAAATTAACTGTCCACTCAGAGCCAGCAGAAGAACTACCTAATGAAACTGTAAAATCATGGATTGAAGTATCATTATTTTCAACTGTCAAAGTGACATTAGTTGATTGACCCGGGGTTAAAACCACTAGATCGCGATCAAGATCCAATAAAACTGAGGAATCTGCCGATACAATGCCGACCAGTGGGCCACAAGAAGCCAATAAGAAAAGGACACAGGCTACTACTGAACCGCGACGCATTACCTGCTGGACCGTTACCTTCGCTATGAAGCCCTCGCGAAAATAAGAAAAGGCGAGTATGATTCACAATTGTGCATTGAATAAAGCAATAATATTCTCATCTAACCTTTCCCAAGTAAATTGAGAAGAGTCTTTTGGCACTCTACCAAAGTGACCTCCGGAAGCAGTTGCTGAATAAATTGGGGCTTTTAATCGAAGATTGTGGATAATATGCCCAGGACGGAAATCAAAATTATCACTTACAAGAGATGAAATCTGTTCATCTGGTATCAAACCAGTTCCAAAAGTGTCAACGCGAACACTAACCGGCTTAGGCACTCCAATCGCATAAGCTAATTGAATTTCACATTCTCGAGAAAGTCCTGAAGCGACTACATGTTTAGCAGCCCATCTAGAAGCGTAAGCTGCTGAACGGTCTACCTTAGAGGGATCTTTTCCAGAAAATGCTCCTCCACCATGTCTCCCTCTTCCCCCGTAAGTATCAACAATAATTTTCCTACCTGTAAGACCTGCATCAGCGTAAGGCCCTCCAGGGTCAGCAAATCGTCCAGTACCATTTACTACAATTTCAGTATCTTCAGTGATTAAAGAGGCAGGAACTATTGGAGCAATCACATGTTCCAAAATTTGATTCTTTATCCAATTCTGTTCTTCTTCTTCAGAACTAAAATCATCAAGCATGTCCTTATGTTGAGTAGCGATTACAATATTGGTTGCACAAACTATTGAACCATTGTCATCATGTAAAAGAGTAACTTGAGATTTTGCATCTGGACGTGCCCAATCAATAGTACCGTTTTCTCTACATTTTCTATATTGACGAGTTAGTGCCTGTGCTAAAGCAATTGCAAGAGGCATCCAACGACCTTGATGGCCCTCAAATGATTCAGTTTCATCACAAGCATATCCAAACATCAGTCCTTGATCTCCTGCACCTTGAGAATCAATTTCTTGGATTACTCCTCGGTTAATATGCGCAGATTGACGAGTAATTAACTCGATTACTTCACAAGTCTCTTCTGAGCGAGCGTCCATTCCAATTTCATGACTGATGTATCCAATTTTAGCAGCAGCATCTCTCGCAACCTGTACAAAATCAGGATTTTCGACACCCTCGGCTAGAGTAACTTCACCACCAAGAACAATGAATGCTTTGTCTTCTCGCCCTTTAACCAGAGTTTCAACTGCAACCTTTGCATTAGGGTCAACAGATAAGCATGCATCAAGAATCGAATCCGATATCGCATCACATAATTTGTCTGGATGACCTGAAGCCACCGATTCTGAAGTAAACAACCATCCGCCTTCGCTCATGAAGCACGCGACCTAGCAATAGCATTTCAATCGTATGCTTCTAAAAAATCAATGAAAAAACAATTTCAACGATAAGCGTGGAAAGACATTCTCCCCTGATGCACCGTTTGTCGGAATGAACCCCTACTCTCAAACAAGCCCTTGATAGATGATAGAATCCTCATTGGCAAAGAATATCGAATAAATCGATTCTTAGGAAATACTACTTCAACTCTGGAAAATCCAAGATCATGCAACATTCCTTTCATTGCTGCAACATTTGGAGCCCAGTAGTTTGTTGAATCTTTATTGTACGAATCAGCAGGAAAGTAGACCATAGATGGTTTCCAACGATGTAAATCGTCCATTAATGTCTCAATAATTAGTAATTCTTTGCAAACACTAGCCGCAACACGTAATCCTGCCATCGGATCTTGTAAATGGTACAAGACCCCTAAGAACATAACAACATCAAATTCACCCACAGATTCTGGAGATATATCCATTGCATCAATATCTAAATCTTCAACTTTTGAGTCAAGTACATCGCGAGCAAATTTGAATCCTTCATTACTGCCCCACCCTGGACCGCTCCAACAATAATGATCAGTGGCTAAAACACGTTCTGCACCATTTTTTTCTGCTTGAAATGAAAAGAAACCGTCCCAAGCTCCGATATCTAGAACTGATTTTCCAGAAAGATCTTCTGGAAGACAAACTTGCTTTAATTTAGACATAGAATCATCGCGTCCAGGAGTAACAATCCCATCTTTGAGAGGGATGGAATGAAACCAATCAATTTCATTCATACGTTGAATGAGTGCATCCTGACCATCCATAGATGTGGGCGGGAACCAAACACATTTACAATTTTCCTAATAATTCACGGATTTAATTGACCGAGCGGTTGAAGTCCCTAAGGCGCCCCCTTTGCTTCATGGTCGGACGAGACTCAACAGATTGGTTGCCTACCGCATTCAGAACACACACACTAGGAGATATCGCAATTTCAGGATCAGATCTAGTGGGGCATGAAGTCACTGTTGCTGGTCATGCCGAGATTTCTAGAGGAAGGGGAGGAGTCTGTTTTCTTACTCTCAGAGATGGTACGGGAAGATTGCAAGCATTCCTGAAAAAGGACGCATTAGATGAAGACATTTTCCTCTCTATCCAATCGATTTCAAGAGAGTCCACAGTTCAAATTACAGGAAATGTTGCAGAAAAAAGACCACCTAAAGTACCAGAAGGAGAACCAATACCTCCTCCTGAATACGAAATATTTGCTACGTCTGCTCAAATTTTATCGGAGGCTCAAACCCCACTTCCTGTAGGAATTACCGACAAAGTGCATGTTGAATTAGATACACGTCTAGATAACCGTCATCTTGACTTAAGAAGAAGTCATATTAACGCGATGTTCCAATTAAGAAGTAAAGTTCTATCCTACGGGAGAGAACATCTTCTCAAAGAAGGATTTCAAGAAATTAACACTCCTAAGATTATTGCTAGTGCCTCAGAAGGTGGAACAAATCTGTTTGCAATGACCTATTTTGAGACTCCAGCATTCTTATCTCAAAGTCCTCAACTCTACAAACAACTTGCGATTTTGGGTGGCCTAGAACGAGTATTTGAGATTGGACCGGCATTTCGTGCAGAAGAACACGACACATATCGGCATCTGAACGAATTCATTTCCTTTGATATCGAAATGGCTTGGGCTGATGATGAAGATGTGATGGGTGTTCAAGAAAGAATGATCCACCATATTTGGAGTCAAGTTGCAACCAGAGATCAAAACTTAATTGACATAATCAACGAATACAGAATTTCCCAAGAAATGGAAGCAATAGCCGTAATTGTACCTAATCTTCCGTTCCCTAGAGTTAGTTACGATGATGCGATTGAAATTATCCAATCAAAAGGTGGAGAAATCGAATGGGGAGACGATATCAGTGCTTCTGATGCTGACCTGATAGCCGAAGAACATCCCGGATTCCACTTTATTCCAAGATGGCCAATGGAAATGAAACCATTCTACATCTACCATAACAAAGATGAGAAAGGAGCTACTGGAGAGCAATTAAGTCGTGGATTTGATCTGAATTATGGAAGAGACGAGATGACTTCAGGCGGACAAAGAGAACATAGAGTAGATTTTCTTGAACAAAATCTTAGAGATATGGGATTAAATCCTGAGGATTTTAGTTTCTACACCGACGGATTTCGATTTGGAGCAGCTCCTCATGCAGGTTGGGGACTAGGTGTTGCGAGACTATTGATGGTCCTTACTGGTGCTGGAAATGTGCGAGAAGTAGTACTATTCCCTAGAGACAGAAGCAGAGTTACTCCATAAGTAACTACTTCAACAATAGGATACTCGTCGATGTAGTGGGGCCCGTGGTCTAGGGGTTATGACGTCGCTCTTACAAAGCGAAGATCACCGGTTCAATTCCGGTCGGGCCCACCATTTCTCTCATAGTCATCCTCTTGAATGATGTCTTTCCCCGTGGGACCAATGGGTGAGCGTAACGCAACCTTGGCCTCCAGACTTGCTAGAAAGTTAAAGCAAAATGGATGGATGGTTACAACAGCTGAATCTTGTACAGGTGGAATGTTAACTAGTACTTTGACAGATATCTCTGGATCAAGTGAATGGTTCAAGCAGGGTTGGGTTACATATTCTAATGAATCTAAAATGAGCGAATTAGGAGTAGAAAGATCAAAATTTGAAGGGGATTCTGTCCCAGGTGCAGTTTCAAAGGATGTTGCAGCAGCAATGGCTGAAGGAGCTCTCAAACGATCAGGTGCAAATCTAGCCATTTCTATCACTGGAATTGCAGGCCCAGGTGGTGGAACGATAACTAAACCAGTTGGTCTTGCATATGTTTGTGCATTTTGGGAAAATCGTTTCCTTGTACGATCAACAAATAGTCAAGGTGGAGATAGATCAATGAATAAGCAACTTTTCGTTAGTTTAGCCCTAGAAACGGCTCTCAATGTATTTGAAACAAAGGAAACTGGAACTCATCGACTTGATCTTAGAACCAAAAACGATGACGATGATGATATTCCTGAACAACTGACTTTGAAAGAGGCTACACTTTCTGCTTTCGGACGTGTTCCAGGTATGGAAGATACATGGTATGGAGAAGTAATATGGGCAGAAGGAAATACTGAAGCCACCGTGGTAGAAGAGCTAAGGAAAAAGGATGATGAAGATATTTGGTCCGAAGAATAGAGCGGAATCCTCTTTGAGCCCCTCTGTTCAGCACAGTCTCCATGAGCGACGAGACTTGGGGGGCTCGTCAACGAAGTTTGACATCTATCCATCTTCTTGAGACTTCAGTAACACGTAAATTACTGGAACCATTAGATTCAATCGAACCAATCATCATTGCCGCATTTGAGAATAATATCACAGGTTTTTTAGATGAGAAAACTATTGAACATTTATTGACAATTTCAGGAATTAAAGTCTCTACTGAAACTGTTTCTCTAGACCAAAATGATGCTAGAATAATTGCTCCAATAAACGATAAAGAAACATCACCAACTACCAGACCACATGGTCTTTCCCACTATGATTTAGCAGCCTTCCCAATGGAAGCAAAGGACGTAGATATGGAATTAGAAGTTCATTTTGATATAACTGGCAATAGTATAACCGAAGGAAGAATGAGCGATATTCTCTCTTGCTTCAACGACCGTCTAACAACAATAAAAAAGATGATAATTGATTCTAGAATATTGCCATTTCGGCCTACTCTAATAGGTGAAGTATCAATGAATAAACCAAGATATAGAGATGAAGATTGTTCATTAATTGGAATTGTTAACTCCCCATCATACACCAAGAACGGAGGGCATCTACGATTTACTCTAGAAGACGAAGGAGCAGAAATTGAGTGCATTATGTACAATAGACCAGAATTCGGAGATGAACACCCACTTAGAACAGGACTAATGCCCGACGACGTCATTGGGGTTACGGGCCGATTAAAGTCCGAAAGAGGGAGAAGAGATACCTTCATTGCTGAAGATATTCATTACCCTCCTCTTAGAGAGCATCAAAAAAATTCTGCTCCTTCTGACCAAGCTATCTCGGTTGCATTCCTTTCTGACGTGCACCTCGGATCTAAGACTTTCTTAGAAGCACAATGGCATAAAATGGTTGATTGGTTTAATACAGACCCTCTAGCAAAAACAATCCGTTACTTCGTAATTAGCGGAGACGGTGTTGATGGAGTTGGAATCTATCCGAATCAAGAAAAAGAACTTGCAATACCTGATCTGTTCAATCAATACGGAGGACTAGCTAGACTTTTGGAACCACTTCCTGACTGGGTTGATGTTCTTCTTCTTCCGGGTAATCATGATGCTGTTCGGCCTGCAGAACCACAACCTGCATTAGATCCAGAACTTCAACAGGACTACAATAATACAACATTTGTTGGTAACCCATGCGACTTTAGCTTACACGGAGTTAGAATCTTATCTTATCATGGAAAAAGCATTGATGATTTCGTTTCCAAAATGAGAAGTGTATCATATGATCGACCTGAAGCAGCAATGCGAGCAATGATTGATAGAAGACATTTAGCACCCTCTTGGGGCGGAAAAACACCTCTTGCTCCTGAACCAGAAGATAATTTAGTAATTCGAACAATACCTGATATTTTCGTTACTGGTCACGTGCATGGCCATCATGTCTCAGATTACAAAGGAGTCAAATTGATTCATAGCAGTACATGGCAAGATCAAACTGGATATCAACGAACTCTAGGATTCCAGCCAAGACCTGCTATTCTTACAGTAGTCAACCTACACACTCACGAAACTGCAAGTATTCCATTCGCTTAGTCATTCTAAATCTTCTATATCTTGAACGAGTCCGTCTAAAATCTCATTTTCAGACATTCTAGTCCGCAATAATGCAAAGCCAACCAGTAATATCACCAATAATGAAGCTCCAATAATCAATTCACTATTCAAGGACGATGGTGTTGCACATTCATCTCCCTCTAATGTTGTACAATCAGAATTATCTGGAACTTGAATAGGTGACGTAGAATCACCTAACTCTTCAGGTATGATGAATGTAATACTAGATGAATTACTATTTCCAGATGCGTCCAATACGGATACTGTAAGGGTGAATTCTTGCAATGCTGGCAAAATCGGATTTGGAGTGATTGTTATCTGATGATTTTTACGAAGGGCAACGATATCTCCAGTAAATGTCTGGCCATTGACTTCGATAGATTCCGTCGCTTCTTCACTAGTGTACCATGTTACTTTTAGTGAACCTCCTGATAATGGTTGAACATCCAAATTGAGTACTTCAGGAGGGATGGAATCTAATTCCTCTGAGGTATTGAATTGGACAGACGCTGATGGAGCATCACCTACAGAAATAGTACATGAATAAGCGGTAGACGTAGTTAATCCAGTCAACTGAACGGTATGTAAAAGAGACTCTATCCCAGAAGGTGACAAAATGGATTCATTCCATTCATTAGATGAATTATCACCTGATGTACAGGTGATAATTCCTGCCTCAGGTTGAGTTGTTGACCACTCAAGAATTGCAGAATTAGCAGTGGTTCCTGCGACCTTAGCACCATACACTTGTTGAGCCACTTCTGGTAGTTCAAAGCCAGTCAAAACTGCAAATTGTTGAGATTCGACATCATAACTACTCAACATAGATGCTTGATCACCTTCAGGAAGTAAAATATCTACAATATTTGGATCGTAATCTACTCCATCAACGGGTGAAGGATCAGCTCCACCTCCTAAACGCCAAGTCTTAGCTGTAGCATCAACATCTCTCCATTTACCTGTACCGAATCCATCTTGACTTCCTAGTACCACTATGAAACGATAATTGGGCACATCTGATCCAATAACATTCTTTGAAACAGTGATTACAATCGTCTTTGTTTCTACATCTCCAGAAACCTCAATGCCTCTGGCGCTAGTTTCTCCTGATGCTGCATTTACGGCCTTAACTGCCCCAGGTTCACCGGTTGCAGATATTGCAACTTCCCAAGCCCAATCCGGATGGACCTCAGCATTTGCTCCTTCAAGCATTTGAGTACGACCTGAAGTTGTTTCACCCTGATCAACGTATATCTGAACAATTTGATGGCTGAAACCATTTGAAAGACTCCAATAATCTGTCATCTCGGCAACTGTTATCTCAAAACGTGCATTCCAAGCACTTTGACTAATCTTCATCTTTGTTCCATCAAACAGACCAATACCCGGTGAAAAATCACTTGATAGAGGATATGTGTAATCACCATCACCATTTTCATCACCAGTAATATCATCAAATTCTAACAAAGTAACCCATTCTTCTAAATCAGGAAGAACAATTTCTGCGGGTGCAGGAGGAGCTATCTCTACATCTTCACCGTCACCATACGAAAGAGAATCAGACCATGCAGAAACAACTTTGACACGTGTAGTATAACGTGGTGCTAGACCTAAATCTGACCAAGGTATAACAAATTCATAAATTTCTTTCCCAGCACATCCACCAAGAATTGAGGAACCTGTTAATGCCCATTGTTCATTATCTCCTACCTGCCCCCTAGCATCAAATAAATTCCATTTTGCTTGACCATCGTCTCGTAATTGTTCGAAATCAAATGCAACCATCTTCTTTGCTGGAAAACCCAAAATTTGATTCCCAAAATATGTTCTAAAATTAGTCTGAACTTCATTAAAATTCTGAGCATTTGGTTGCATGAAATATATCGCTAAATCTGCGTCTCTTGATTGATTTAATGCTTCAATTTGATTAGGATTGGTCATATCTACTCGGACATATAGGTTAGACGCATCATACCCTAGATGGAATGAATCAATATCCAAATCACCTCCATTTACTGAGTCGGCAGAATAAACAGCCGCGCCATCCCATTCTCCAGGCAATGCTATCCCATCTATCATTGGTTCAATAATTGAACTCGCAGATTCATCAGGCAATGCAGGATTTGTCCAAAGATCTTGAAGATAGGGAGGTAGATCCAAATTAATTGCTCGGTAAATGTTGGATAGATGTACTTTGAACAATACATCCCACATCTCATCATATCCACTATCTTGATCTAAACCATACCACCAATACCAATCACTTCCTTGAGCAATGTAGAGTGATTCCCAAGCGAGAGAAAGACCCGGATCATCTGGATTCTCAGATTCATAATCAACCAATGCAGTTCTTGC
>CEQY01201739.1_pt1 | contig 14139 bp, 14 predicted proteins | sample 361391 | NCBI WGS metagenome assembly CEQY01 (sample SAMEA2621075, study PRJEB7988) | marine metagenome | isolation source: saline water (ENVO:00002010), including | reverse complement strand
AGATTTTATAAGAGAGCCTGAAAACGAAAAAAATCCAATGGCGGTGGTAATACTGGTTAATAGAGTTGGAATAAAGTTTTTATCTAAACTATATTTTAGCGCATCCACATGAGACATTTTTTGTTTCAATCCATAGAAATATACCGTAAGAATATGGACTGTATCAGCGACTGCTACAGTAAGCAGAATGACGGGGGAGGCGCTTGAAATGGTATTGAGCGCTTGTCCAAGAAATCCAGCTGAACCACCCATAATAATATTGGATGTGAAGATCGTGACTATAGTAAGGAGCACTGCTTTAAAGTCTTTAAAGATAAGAAAGAGTAAAAGTGTGAACAAAATTCCAACGAGAGGGATCAAAAGACTCATATCGGAAAATGTGATTTCCCGTAAGAGTTCAATAAATGTGCCGTTTCCTGTGAGAAAGATATTATGCTCACTATCCTGATGGCGTGAGATAACTTCTTTCACTTCAGAAATTGTCTCTTTATTGCTTATACTTTGTTTGAAAATAGGTCTTAAATTAATTCGAATAACGGTAAGTTTTTCATCTTTTGATACGAGATAGCTTTCTACTAATTTATCTCCACTAATCTTGGATAAAAAATCTCTCTTATTAAAATTTTCTAAATTGTCTGTATCCACTAAAGGTAAAATAACTATCTCTTCCTCATCAGATGAAAGATGGTCAAAATTAGTGATGGCATCGACTCTTATAATTTTTTTTATTTTCCACAAGTCATTAACAATCTGGTCTATTTTTTTTAGAGTTTTTGGATTAAGAACGGATGACTGATGCTCAATACCAATAATGAGTGAATCGTCGTTTCCAAATTTTGATTCAAAGAGATCATATTGCTGAAGCAATCTATCTCCATCTGAGTACCAGGCCCTATAGCTAAAATCCGAGGTAATAAGGGTAAATCCTGGTAGAAATAAAGTAAGAAAAAATATATTTCCGAGAAGGACTTTGTAAGGCTTTTGGATAATCCACTCGATCAATTTATTTTTAAAATTACTCATGGGTTTTTTTCATATCTCTTAAAACGAAGTTGGCAATTAATGTCTTAGGTATAAATGTACCAATCACGCAAGCTGTGTACCAATTAATAAAACTAGAAAGAGCAGATCTCTTTTTTCGAAACATAGCTTTTAGTGCCCGTTTAGCTACAGTATTTGATGATTGTGAAATAATATTTTGATTAAATACAAGCTTTTGTCCAGCCACATCAAAGAACTCAGTTCTCGTAAAACCAGGGTTGAAGACAGTATGTGACACACCTGTATTTTTAAGTTCATAATAGAGAGTATTTGAAAAATGTCTTAAATAACTTTTTGTTGCACCATAAACACTATAATAGGGAACGGGAAGATAGGATGCTATTGAAGCAATCTGACAAATATATCCACTGCCAGTTTTTAACATATCTTTGAGGTACAAACGAGTTAGTTCAGTGGGAACTTCCATATTAAGCTTCATGATGTTTTTTATTGAGTCCATGGATGTGTCTGCAAATTTTTTGCAAAGACCAAAACCAGCATTATTTATGAGGATCTCGATATTAAGGTCTTTTGTTTCAGCGTATAATCTTTCACAGGCTCCATCTTTAAGTAAGTCTAAAGTAATGACTTGCACTTTTACGGAATACTTGCTTTTTAATTCTAAAGCCAATTGATTCAAGCGTTCTTCTCGTCTTGCGACAATTACCAAATTATAAGAAAGACCTGCAAGCTCTCTGGCTAATTCTGTACCAATTCCACTTGAAGCTCCAGTTATAATGGCCCATGTCTTACTGGTCATTTTTTCTCCTCTCAAACTCAATAGGCAAACCGTTTTTCGGCCTCATCGTGATGGTTGGTTTTGCTTCAAGCTTGTAGCCTGCTTTTAATTTAAAATTATAATTCTGCAAGAGTCGAATGACTAATATTTTGATTTCAAGTCTTGAGAAACGCTCTCCGATACAACCTCTTGGACCTATACCGAAGGGTTGAAAAGAATCTTTATGAACAAGCGGCTTTTCAAATCGTTCAGGATAGAAAGTTTCGGGATCAGTCCAGTATTTGGTATTTCGATGGAGAAAATAGGGACTCAAAACAATAATAGTTCCCTTTGGAACCTTTTTGCCACCTAAGGTTTCACTTTTATTGGCCTGTCTAGATGTCATCCAAAGTGGAGGATAAAGCCTTAAAGCTTCATTGAGACAATTATCTAATAGAGAGAGATTATTAATATCAGAGGATGTGAATTCGATATTTAAATTTTGGTCGATCTCATCTTGAACTCTTCTTTGATAAGTTGGATTTGTAGACAGAAGTCCAATAAGCCATGTCAAAGCGCTAGCCGTGGTTTCATGTCCTGCTAAGAAAAAAGTCATAACTTCATCTTCAATATATTGGTCAGTAATCTTAAACTTTGTTGAATCTTGTTGTGCCTGAAGCAGGAGAGAAACAAGATCAGTCTCCTTCTCAAAGCCATGAGTTCTTTTCTCTGAAATTATAGATTTAATCTGATCTTTTAGAATTTTGATAGAGTTTTGGTAACGTTTATTTTTAGCTGTTGGAAGATACTCCATACCTGGAAGAATCTGAAAGATCCTATCTTCCATTCCACTCATAAAGTCCTGGAGTGCTTGGCTTATTTTGAGAGAATCTTGAGAGTAATCTTTGTTAAATAGAGTTGAAGTTATCGAAGCAAGAGCAAACTGCATCATATCTTGGTAGAAGTCTCTTTGCTTCGATTCACCAATTTTATCTATATAATCTAATGCGATACTATCTAGTTTATGAAGATAAGTTTCAATAGCAAGTGGAGTAAAAAGCTTTTGTAGGCTTGATCTATTTTGCTTCCAAAAATCTCCTTCAGATGTCGTTAATCCCTCTCCCATTAAAGCTGAGAGTTCTTTATATTTTTCAGATTTAGGAAAATGTTGATACTTCTTTCTAAGTATCTCGTCGTAATATTCAACTGTGTTGAAGGCCATAATTGGCATCCAGGCTACCTGTATTTCAATAGCATCGCCGTAAGTATTGAGAAAAGTCTGTGCTTGCGCTAAAGGATCTTTTTTGAAAGAGATTGCATTGGATAGAAGACTAAATATATTGGGGCCTGGAAAAGATCTCATTGATTTGTTGTCCTAGGAAGACCGTAGAGGTAGATAAGCGTAAAAAAGAAGCTTGTTTTAATCTCACCAACTTTCCAGCTAAACTCTTGGAGTTCAGAAGTTAACTCACTAAGCTCTTGCGTATCCCTAGTTCTTAGGACAGTTACCAGAATATCCCACCAGGTAAAAAGTGGAATAAGTGGAAAGATATAAGTAAAGATAAGATTACTGGCTTTTATTGGTCTTACAAAAGGCATGAGAAAAGGCATGAAAAGGGGAACCGGCAGGCACATTAAAAATGTCCATAAATTTCTTTTCGTAAACTCCGCAATAAAAATAGGTTCTCTTGACTCAACGGCATTTTGTAATATCCGCTGAGCTGAGGAGTTATTGAAATGATGAAAAGATGTAAATAGAGTACGAAGTCCGTTTAGGTTATTATCCACATCGAGAGCATCAATAGAATCCGGTAGATAGGATATTGTCTTACTAGCCTTAAACTTAGAAATACTGGTTTCATTTGGGAATCGATCTGTGAGTATTATTTGAGGTGGATTTTTTTTCAAATTTTTAAATTCTTCTTGGAGCTCTGGCATAATACCACCCGAACCTGAACATAAATCTACAATAGTAGATTTATGAGACTTTGCTAAAACTTCGGCTAGTACTGGCACAACCGGGTTGTAAAAACCAAATGTCTTGAGAGTGAACGCTAGATAGTCCGTGATTCCCTCTCTGATAAGATGAGGAAACCAAGGAAGATCTTGCCACTCGAAGAACTGAATTCGTTTTTTCAGCATTTTTCTATTTCCTGTTGGTACTGTTTTATCTTTTCAGCACAAGACTTGAAAATAGTCTCTCTTTTTTCTGAATTAAAGTGACCTATTAAACCTGGATGATCACAATAAAATTCTCCTAAAAATTTACCTTTCTTACTAGAATTGACAGACACCACACCATCATTGTCTCCTTCAAAGATTTTTAGGAACAAATAACTGATGTACAGAAGTGGATAAATTCCTTTTAAGCTTTTGATTCGACTTATAATACAAGCAGACTGAGGAAGCTCCTCTCCGATCGTGTACTTTTCTATTTGATGGAGACTCAGACAATTTAAGCTCTTTTTCACACTGCTAACGCCAGGAAAGAATCGAAGCGGGGCAAGGAGGAAATTAGCGAGTTTAGTTCCTTTAAAAGGGGAAGCCATTGCTACAAAGCTTAATACATTGGACTTAAACTGGCTTGATTGAAACCAAAAAAACGTATCCACGCCTCCTTTTGAGTGTGCAACAATATGAAATGACCTTTCAGATAGATGTTGCTTTATATACTGTTCAATAATCATTGCATTTTCCTCAACTGAAGCCCAGTGTTTGACTGGTACGACATACGTTGATTTATCGTCGTAGATACTATTGAGATTTTTGAAGTATCCACCCTTTTTAAAATTAAAAGGCAAAATGGCTCCCGAAATGAAGACAACAGGGTTTTTAAGCGACATGCCCTATTATATAATGTTGGCTATGAAAGCAAAAGACTCAATAAAACTCTGGTTTGATACTTTAGTTCAAGATGGTGAGTGTATGGATCTCACCGTCTTAAAAATTGATCAATCAGGTGTGGAGGAGTTCAACTTCCCTCATGGAGAAGTTGACGGTATTGGTGCTTTTTTAAATATTCATAAAAAATCAGATTCCTTGCAGGTATACACCAAAATGCGACATAAAAGGCCATGGTACCATTATCTGTGGGGCTTTCTAATGTATACCAAAAGACTTCCCTTTAGGAGTGCCAAGTGGAAGAACTTCAATAAAAATTGGAGACAAAAGTATTGGCAGACAAAACCTTTTGCCAGAGCTTACACCGTCTTTTCAAAAGAGGAAACGAGACAAATAAAGCAACTTTCAAAAGGACTTAATGTAAGTCTCAATTCTCATCTTTTATTTTGTCTGAATAAGGTACTCACCAATTTACAGGAGCCAGGAAAGTCTATTTGGTTAGTTCCCGTTTCGATGCGGGCATCATTGGACGAAGAAATAGTGAAAAATGAAGTTGGGTTCACCGATGCCTACTGTGGATCAGAAGATAGAGTGCAAGATATTGATAGACAGATAAAAAAGAGATTAAAAAACTTAGAACACTTAGGAGGAGTAATCGGAGTTTCTCTTGGTGTTTTTATAGGTCCTTGGCTGTTAAAAAAGCTCGTCTTGTTAAACAAACATCTTCAGGTACGAACTGGTGTATTTACAAATTTAGGTGAAGGAAGAGATCCCGAATCAAAAAACATGTATTCTGGGTATCCACCCGTTATTGAAACTCAGCCGGTAGGTGCCCTGGCTGGGATATGGAACGATTCACTAACTTTAGCATTACATTTTCATCCTGCCTTGGAACTTTCCAAGGAGCAGGCGGAGCAGATTTTAGCTCAGTGGCGTGAAGCTGCTTTGAAAGGTTAGCGCGATTTTTGATTTGAAAAAAGACTTTTAAATTCTCTGAATGATTTGTTTTAAACCATTTGTCCCAGTGATTATAATAGATACTATAGTTACAATTAAAATATTGATGGTGTAAATAATGATGAGTTGGAGAGTTCCACCATTTTGTCCATTTTGATTTGAATATGACTTCTGGGTAGAAGTCTAAATTTAAATGTCCAATGGTATTGCACACTAACATCCATGCATAAAATAAAATTAATACTCCAAAGTGAACTGGTAGAAGGGCAATAATGTTAAAGAATATAAAGTGAATGATAGCCTCTACTGGGTGAAATGAAAAAACCGAGAAAGGCGTCGGGCTTACAGATTTATGATGATAGAGATGATATTTATAGAGAGAGGGAACTTTATGCATTAAAAGATGGGTCACGAAAAAATAGGCGTCATGCAAAATGATAATTCCTGCTGTACTTATAAAAAACCATGTTAAAGAGGAAATTTCTCCAAATCCTAGGTTTGAGAGTCCCAACTCAATTTGCACTGAAAGTAGTATTGAAAAAACAGCAACGACTAAAAATGTATTTATAGTCCCCTTAATATCATGTCTTAGATTTTTAAGGTTCACAATCGGTTCATTGATATTGATTCGATCTGACAGAAATAAATTTAATTTCGCCAAAAGAAAAAAGGGAAAAAGTGTCAACAGCAGGTAACCCAATAAAGCTATGAGAAAAACTGAAAGTGATAACTCAATCACTGGCACTCCTTCACAAAGTTTTGCATGCTCTTATTTTTACTCGTCTCTTTGCTTGGAATCCTCGTTCTAAAAATTACATCCCATAGTCCAGAGGTTTGACCATAATTCCCTGTTGGATTTACATGGTGAGTGAGATGAAAGTCTTGGAGGTATTTTAAGACACCTGTTTTGTAGACTTTCATATGAACTTGATAGTGAACAATCTCATAAATAAAATAAGCAAAGATAGTGCTTAGAATAAGAATAGAGGCATATTTAAAACTAAAACCAGTAAATAAATAGAAAATACTCCCGTGAAAACCTAAACCTGCTAGAGCTGTGATCCAGCCTGAGGTTAATACATCGAGGTCCTTTGGGTTTTGATGATGATAGGTATGAAATGATCCCACGATATAATTAATTATTTTGTTTTTTGCTTTAAAATGAAATACCCAGCGATGAATAAAGTACTCTACAAAACTCCAATAAAAGACTCCAATGGGAAAAAGAATGACAATTTCAGAAATGAATACATCTTGGTCGTTCAAGTATAAAACAGGAAAGATGGCCAAAGGAATCAAAAACAAAAGGGTATGCAAGGGAGATTTTGCTGCAAACAATTTTAGTAAATTCCTATGATCCTCAATAAGGAATCTTCCCTTTGTGTTCGACAATTTAAGTTCTGTTTCCATATACCTCTAATCTACCAAGAAACCCTAAGATATTGGAATAATATATGTAATTCTTAACCTTGATGTCAGACTTTTAGACACCTTTAAGTATCAGTAATTACAAGACTTGGGGAGGGTGATCAACCGCGAAAACTCATTTTAAAACAAGTATGCCCTTCACGCATAAGATAGGTAATGTCAGCTCCCATACTAGTAAGAAGAGAGCGCGAGATTGAGAGTCCAAAACCAGAACCTTCATTAGTGGTTTGAGTCGTATAAAAAGGCTCAAAAATTCTCTTCGCTATCTCTGGTGAAATACCCTCTCCTGAGTCCGTGAAGTAGAGGTTTACAATTTCACCCGTTTTTTCCAAATCAATTTTTATCCATTTATTTTCTAGATGAGAAATTGCCTTGTGTGAATTACTAAACAGGTTAATGAGGACTTGGCCTAGAATATCCGGGTTTATCACTGCAGCTAGTTCCCATTCTGATTCGCGACTAATAAATCGAATATTGTCCTTTTCTAATGAAGCTAAAGATACATCCAGCGCCAATTTTATTGCGACTCCAATGGGAACTTTCTCTATTGGTTTTTCTTGATTTTGCCTTGAGATTTGAAGCATACTTTGAATCGTATTTGCTATCCTTTCTGTGGTTTCCTTATCCTTCTCTAAATATTTCTCTAGTTTCGAATAGGCTTCCGGATGATCCTTTTTTAGGATTTTCTCCATGAGATATGTATTACCTGCAATAACAAAAAGGGGATTGTTAATTTCATGTGCGATGGCCCCTGCCATTTCCCCTAGAGATGAAAGCTTGTTTTTATGGACGTCATTAGAGATTTTTTCTTTGGAAAGTTCATAGTATTTGAGTCTTGAGCTTTCAATTTTATTAAAAAATACTGTCAAAAGGATAACCATAAGAAGCCAACTGATGAGAGTGATCATTTCTGGCTTTGAAAATGAATCTAAAACGAGAGGAAAAAAACTTTGCAGCTTGAATAAAAAGTTAATCGCGAGAACTTGAAAAATAGTGATGACAAGAACATACCAAGAGGTCTTTATATTGATGAAATAAGTTACCATCGAAGGCAACATTAAGAGCCAAAAAAGAGAAGGAGCCATAGTGGTATGATAATTATAGTATCTTAGTGGCAGATGAATCATTCCAACTATTAAGAGAAAATAGACTCGTGTTATATGATCTTTTTTAAAATAATCTACGACAATCCCGATTGTCATAATAAAGGTTGTGATAAGCTGAGCAGAGCGTTGTAAATTCCAACTTGAGGTTTTGAAGCTTTCGATGAAAAAGATCAAAAGACTTATAAAGAATAGAATATAGAAAAGTTGCCTAGAATATTTAGACAGCTCTTTTGCATAGGTATCCTGTGCTTCCATATTAGCTATTTCGGCATATATAGAGTGAACTCTTAACTTGATTTATCTCAGTGATTTGGATTTCTCTGCTTCAATTAGCCGACGATAAGGGTCTAGCTTTTGAACTTTTGAATAGGTGTGGGGGAATCCTTCTTGAGAGTCCTCAGGAATTTCAATACAATTAGCTCCTCGTCCATCACAGCGATTGTATTTTTCACATCCTGCTGGTGTCTTGTAGGTTCCAAAATTAGGTTTTCCAGCGACTAAGACACCTATTGCATGGTTGCTTCTATTTAAAACCGGGCTTCCACTATTTCCCGCAAAAGCATCTAGGTTTGTTTTCAGGTAAGTCTTTCGAGAGTGATCTTCGAGGATGCGACCGTTGGGGGAAATTTTGAGAGGTGTTCCCATTGGATGACCAAGCATATTAACTCGACTCGATAAATTTAAATCATTGGCATTATCAATTTGAAAAATATGTCGAGTATCTGGAACCTTTCTCTTGAGCCTAATGAGTGCAAAATCTCTTCCAAGCTCTTCTTGTTCATTGATGGCATAAATAATTTCTTCACATTTAAAAATCTTATCACCTAAAAATTGTGATTGACTCAATGGCAGTGAATTTGAGTTTTGATAGTCAAAATACCAAGTGTAAGCCTCGCAATAGCCACCTTTTTCGTGGGAAATTTCTTCACCAGCATTTACTGCACAATGACCTGCGGTTATTAATAGATCCGGGGCAATAAGAAAGCCTGTACAGGCATAGGATATTGAGGGATCTCTTGAAAACTTCTCGCTTCTACAAAGTATATCTGACATTGAGTCTTGAATGAGTCCGAATACTCTACCTGTTGGAGATTCCTCTAATAGGTTTACTTGTTCACCCTCAAGGTCGGTCCATAAAGTTCTTAGGACTCCCACTGACACTCCAGTTGCCTCGGTTGAAAAGTAGCCTCTTGGAAAAACATAACGTCTGTCATCGACCCCAAAGATATCAGCGTCACTATTGAAACTAAGGCTGAAAAGCGCTAGAAACTTCCAAAATTCTTTCATGAGGGGCTTTTAACTCAAGGTCCTGGGAGACTCAATATTGGTGTAAATTATTCAGGTGCGTCGCAGCGTTTCTCTTTACATTTCAACCCTTTCTAAGCTAGATTGGTGAATTCGAGTCGGAGTGTAGCGCAGCCTGGTAGCGTAACGTCCTGGGGGGGCGGGGGTCGCTGGTTCGAATCCAGTCACTCCGACCATTTTTTGTGCGATATTTATTGCACTATTTTTAAATCACTGAAATTATTGTTTTTTAGCCCAAAAGCTTGGTTCGTCTGCGATATTTTTCAACGAAATTGCGATATTTAAATCATGATTGTGAACTATTTATTTGCGATATTTAATCACAGCGATGAATGAAAATTAGTAATCTCTAAATTTATGTTTTACTCAATCCCAAATCTGAAAATTTATGAAATCTCTAAAAGGTTAAGACGACACACTCCCCGCTCTTTTTTGTTCTCGACTGGATGGAGAAACTTTCCAGAGAGCAATCCTCACTGTTAGGCATGCTTGACAATATTAGAGATTAAAAATATGTTAGGCATACCTAACATAAAAAGAGGATGCCTTGGAATTTCAATTTGGACAGTACTGGAAGGAATATAGTGAAAACGAATTATCACATTCTGAAACGCACTATCTCTTAACTATTTATTCATTTTTACAAAAAAGTGATCAACTCAGAGCTTCCACTATCGCCAAAGAACTTGGTGTTAGTAGAAATGCTGTTCATTTACAGCTCAAAAAGTTATCAGAAAAAAAACTTGTTAAAATAAAAGATAACTTTATATCACTTCCAAAGCATTCGATAGTGTTAGTCGAAAAAATCGCTAATAAGAGACAAACGATGATTGTCTTGCTTACAGAAGTGTTGGGACTCCCTGAACATATAGCTGTGACGGATAGTTGTAAAATAGAGCATTTACTATCTGATGAAACGGGTGAATCTCTACTTAAGTTTGTTCAATTCTTACGTTCTGATCGCAAGGTCGTTTTGCAATTTTTAAAAGAGTTTCAAAAATATTACCTACAATGTGACCCCGAAATTGGCTGTGGTCTTTGTGAAAATATACATTCTATGGAGAAAGGCAATGAGGATGATTAAGATATTTTTTTGTTTGTTATTTGTTATTGGTTCTACAGCATTTGCATCGACTAAAGAGAACCAATTAGCTGTCCACCTTTTAAGCTATTTAGCTCAGGACTACGGTGAAGCTGTTGCCAATGGAAAAGTTATAAGTAAAGGAGAATATGAGGAACAAATTGATTTCTCCAATGAAGTTATTAGAATTGCAAAAGAAAATAATTATAATCAAAGTTTAAGCTCTAGTATTCAAAATCTTAATCAGTCAATTCTAGCTAAAAGTAAGGTTCATGAGGTTTCTGCTCTAGCAAATAAAATAAAGTCTGAAATTTTAAAACAGTTCAATCTTTTAACTTATCCTGAGACAAAAATTGACCTAACTAGAGCGGCCAATTTATATAAGAATAATTGCATGAGCTGTCATGGTCAGAATGGATATGGTGATGGTGAGGCCGGAGAAGGGCTAGAGCCAAGTCCTACGAACTTTCATGACTTAGAGAGAATGAGAAATGTATCTCCTTATGGGGCATATAATACCATTACCCTAGGAGTAAATGAAACAGGAATGGCCGCTCACGACTATCTTTCAAAAGAAGATCGTTGGTCGTTAGCTTATTATGTATCTAGCTTTCGTTTTAAGAACATAGAAAAGAGAGCAGGTTTAGTTTTAGATGTTAAGGAAAGCTCTTCCCTTTCAGACAATGAGATTCAAAAAAAATTCGATTTGAAAGAGGATGATTTAATGGGAATGATGGCAACGATAAGAGACATCAATTCACCACCACCTTCAAACGGCAATAAAGGGCAAGTTGAAATTTATTTAAAAAAGGCAATCAAGGACTTAAAAGCAAGCTTTTCACTATATAAGGCAGGAAAATTAAAAGAGGCCAGGAATCTTTCATTATCTGCTTATTTGCAGGGAGTTGAGCCTGTCGAGGGAATTTTAAAGTCTAAGAATGCAGACTTAGTAATTGAGCTAGAGACATCATTGGCAAAATATAGAGGTTTAATTAGTGAAAGTGCTAATCATAGCAAAGTCGAATCCGTTTTAAACCCCATACTGAGTAAGCTCCAAGGGGCCATAGATACCTCAACGATCAAGAAAACAAATGTATCATCATTTTTAGTGTCTTTTGGCATTGTACTAAGGGAAGCATTTGAGGCAGGCCTTATATTATTTTTGTTACTGAGCCTTACTAGGAAGTCTAATGCAACTGCATTTAATAAACATATTCATTTAGGCTGGATATCTTCAATAGCAATCGGAGTTGGTGCATATATCTTGCTGAGTAGATATATTAGTATAACAGGGGAAGTTGCTGAATCTCTTGAGGGATATACTGCGTTAATCGCATCCTTATTATTGTTTTATGTCGGATACTGGATGCATAAAAATACTGATATTCAAAAACTAAAAGATAAATTTACCTCAGCAGTAGACACTACTCTCGGAAGTGGGAGAGGTTTGACTTTATTTTTTATTGCATTTACTGCATCTTTTAGAGAAATATTTGAAACAATACTTTTTCTTAAAGTATTAATTCTTGACGGTTATCAGCAGTACTTTGTTGGAATTGGAGCTATATCAGCAGTGCTATTAACCTTTTTTGTCATTTTGGTTGCGATTAAATTCTCAATCAAGCTTAACTTAAAGTATCTATTTAAGGCATCAACTATATTAATTTTGAGTTTATCGACAATTTTTTTAGGAAAAGGAATTGGTGCTCTTCAAAAGACTGGTGTATTTCCACAAACTTCGCTAGATATTTTTTCTCTACCATCAATAGGCTTTAATTCGACGCTAGAAGTTCTAATCGCACAAATGATTATGGTTCTTTTAGTCCTCTCTTTTTTCATCGCTTCCAGATTAAAATTGGAAAAAGGTATGGCATAGGTGCAAAAAACATCTGTAAATATAAAAAAAATGGATTGTCCTTCGGAAATAAAAATGATCGAAGGATTGATGGAAAACTTAGATCCAAGTGCAAAGATGGAGTTTGATTTAGAGTCTAGGACTGTGCATTTTTATCATAGTGTGGATAAGCACCAAATAATAGAATCTTTGAATACCATATCCCTTCCTGGTGAGTTAATTAGTACAGAAGAAATAGGAATTGATGAAGTTCCAGATATTGCTCCTAGTGTAGAAGCGAAAACGTTAAAATACTTACTAGGCATAAACTTTACGATGTTTGTTATTGAGATCATGTTAGGGTTTTATGCTGAGTCTACAGGGCTTCTCGCTGATGGACTTGATATGCTAGCTGATTCATTTGTCTATGGCCTAAGTCTTTACGCTGTCGGAAAGTCGATCTCAATGAAGCACAAAGCAGCATACTTTAGTGGAGTAATGCAAATCTCTCTTGGCTTGCTTTGCCTAGTCGAGGTCGGTAGAAAGTTCTACTTTGGGAGTGAGCCACTTTCTAATTATATGATTGTCGTTTCAATGATCGCTCTTATCGCGAACCTTTGGTGTCTTGTTTTGATTCACAAGCATAAAGACGGCGAAGTTCATATGAAGGCCAGTTGGATTTTTTCTGCTAATGACGTAATTGTTAATACAGGAGTAATTGTTTCTGGTGCGTTAGTTTATTTTCTTAATAGTAATATACCAGATTTAATTATTGGTGGAATTGTCTCTATTATAGTAATTAGAGGCGGTATTAGCATAATTAGGTTATCAAAAATCAAGAAAGTAGAGCCAGTAAAAGAGACATGTTGTTCTAATAAATGTGATTAACTAGTCATTAAGCCTTTTTGAATTTTGGTACTAATAGAGCTATGGCCAAAAGGGGCTTAATTTCTCTGAATCATTTTTAAAGTAAAATCTTCTAAGCTTGGCAGACCCCTTTGTATTTTTGTGAGAGCTTCCTTTTTGATGGCCTTACTAGAGAAGTTTAAAACTGTCGTTCCAGTAACGGCTGTAAAAATTATCGCAAGAATGATTTCAATAACTGCACGCATGATTATTCCTCCTGCTTGGTTTCACGCTTTATAATGGTAGAAATAACGGACTTGTCCCAAAGACCGCCGTACTTACCTTTAATTTTCTTATCATTTAGAATTCGAGCTATTTTTCGCAAAGAGTTATCTTGGGAATGAAGTTCCAAGATGAGCTTGATGATTTTCTGTTCTTTCTCACAAAGAACAAGCTCCCCATCTTTTACAATGTAGCCGTACTTAGGTTTAGAAGGAATTGGAGTGTCTGACTTCTTAATTCCATGGGTCTGAAGAGCCTCGATGATGGAGGTCTTTGGCCACTTTCCTTCAGTGAGTTCACTGATTTTGCTCATTGAGAGATCAAAATCGAGGTAGAGTTTCCGTAAAATTCCGATATTTTCCTTGGGATTATTGAAAAAATGTGTAATAAAAACGGATAGATATGAGCTATGATGGTTTGGTTCGTATACGGTATCGGCGAGCCGACCATCTTTTTGAACTCATGTTATAATCCTCAATGTAATGAAAAACTTTGTTAAAAAATCACTCAATATTGCAATTGGGAAGAGCCGACCTGTCAGTCTGATTCATTTTGTTACCAATAGATGTAACGCTCGCTGTCCTCATTGTTTTATTGATTTTGATGATCCAGTCACGCAAAGCGATGCTCTCTCGTTAGTAGATCTCGAGAAAATGGTTAAATCCATAGACAACACCTTGATGAATGTAAACCTTACTGG
>CEQY01177667.1_pt1 | contig 14151 bp, 16 predicted proteins | sample 361391 | NCBI WGS metagenome assembly CEQY01 (sample SAMEA2621075, study PRJEB7988) | marine metagenome | isolation source: saline water (ENVO:00002010), including | reverse complement strand
GATAATGTATAATCAACATCTTCTTCAGTGGTAAATCTTCCAAAAGAGAAACGAATTGAGCTTGATGCAAGTTCATCTTTTCTTCCTAGCGCTCTGAGAACATAAGATGGCTCTAAACTTGCAGAGGTGCAAGCTGATCCTGAAGATACAGCTATATCTTTTAAAGCCATAATTAAAGATTCTCCCTCTACATAAGCGAAACTTATATTTAATATATTGCTAACTTTATTTTTCATATCACCGTTAACGTAGATTTCTTCAATCTTTGAAATAGAGTCATAAAACTTATTATGCAATGACTGCACTTTCATTCTATCCTCTTCCATCTCTTCTTTGGCGATTCTAAATGCTTCACCCATTCCCACAATTTGATGAGTAGCTAAAGTGCCGGATCGCATGCCTCTCTCATGACCACCCCCATGCATCTGAGCTTCAATTCTTACGCGTGGTTTTCTTCTGACAAATAGTGCTCCTACCCCCTTAGGACCATAAGTTTTATGAGCTGAAAAAGACATCAAATCGACTGGAAGTATGCTCAAATCAATTGGCACTTTACCAGTACTTTGAGCTGCATCTACATGAAAGAATATTCCTTTTTCTCGTGCAATTTTACCAATGCTATTTAAATCATTAATTGTGCCTAATTCATTATTAATATGCATGATTGAAATAAGTATGGTGTCCTCTCTTATTGCGCCTAAGACTGCCTCATCAGTTATAATGCCTCCTTCGTTTGGCTCTAGGTAAGTTACCTCGAAACCATCTCTTTCTAATTGTCTGCAAGGATCTAAAACTGCTTTATGTTCAATTTTGGATGTAATGATGTGTTTGCCTTTAGATTGATAGAAGTTTGCGATTCCTTTTATCGCTAAATTATCTGCTTCAGTAGCACCTGAAGTCCAAACAATTTCTCTAGGGTCGCAGCCAACTAAATTTGCTACGTGAGACCTAGCTTCTTCAACGGACTCCTCAGCCTTCCAGCCAAATTTATGAGATCGTGATGCAGGATTTCCAAAATTACCATCTAAAGTTAAATGATCAGTTATTTTTTTTGCAACTCTAGGATCAACTGGTGTTGTGGAGGCATAGTCCATATAAATTGGTAATGTAACTTTATTACTCATGATTGAATCTCTTTAAGGACTATATGGGGCCTCTCTGGCTTTTCTACAAGATCTATAATAGATATTTCACTCAAAAAGTTATCAACCACATTATTTAAGTCGTCCCACAGCTTGTGAGAGTTACATTTAGTTCCAAAATGACATGTCGAGGTTCCGGAGCAATTTGTTGAATCTAAGTTTTCTTCAACAGCTTCCATAATTTTTTTTATGCTTACAGTATTTGGATTTGCAGCATATGTATATCCACCATTTCTACCTCTAACACTCTTTACAATGCCTGCTATACGAAGCTTTCTAAATAACTGCTCAAGATATGTCAGGTTGATGCCCTGCCTAGTTGCAATGTCTCTCAAAGCAACAGGAGAGTCGTTGATTGAAAGATACTCCAAGTCTGCTAAGGCATTTACAGCATAATGGCTTTTAGTTGTGAAATTCATGCAGGTATTATCAATACCTGAGTAAATTAGTCAAGTTTAATCTGCATTCCAAGACGCTCGCCAACTTCTCCATATGTTTCAATGACATTACCAAGGTCTTGTCTAAATCTATCTTTATCCATTTTTGTAAGAGTATCTTTATCCCACAATCGACAACCATCAGGAGTAAACTCATCAGCAAGTAACATTTTTCCATCAAACTTCCCGAACTCTAATTTGTAGTCAACTAAAATCAAATTAGCCTCCATAAAAAAGTTTACTAAAATGTTATTTATTTTAAGAGTTAAGTTTCTCATTGCATCTGCTTCTTCTTGTGTGGCCCATCCAAAAGATTCTATATGGTGATCGTTAATTAATGGATCGCCAAGATCATCATCCTTAAGAAAGAATTCAAACAATGGCGGATCAAGAATTAATCCATCCTCAATTCCAAGTCTTTTACAAAGTGAGCCTGTTGCCCTATTTCTGACAACACATTCAATTGGGAACATCTCCAATTTGTAAACTAAAGATTCATGATTTGACAGTAATTTTATAAAGTGTGTTTCTATGCCTTTAGATGCAAGAAACTCCATTACAAATGCATTAAATTGATTATTAACTTTTCCTTTATTATCCAAAGCTTCAATCTTTTTTCCATCAAAAGCAGATGTATCGTCTCTAAACTCCATAATCAATTGATCAGGTTCATTGGTGGTATAAAGGGATTTAGCCTTTCCTGTAGTTATTTGTGAAATTTTTTCCATAATATTTAACTAAGTAATTCATTAATTTTTGATATCAAAGCTTCTGCCTCTTCCTCTGAGCCGTCTAAAGCCTCGACGTAAATGTTAGTTTTTCCATCTAACACCTCAAGTTTTATTTTAAATTCAGCCTCCTCGCCAAGCAATAGTGAATTATTATTTTCATCATTACTAAAATTTAGAAACGAAAACCAACCATCTTGTTCAGTCTCAACGGCATAACTTACAAAAAATAGTCCATTATCACGATCAATATCATTTGAAGTAATTTTTCCTGCATTCAAAGCTCTGCTTACAGCTGACCAAGCTCGATCAAATCCAAGATCTAGCTCTATGATTGTTTGATCATTTAAATTGAAAATTTTAGTTTTCTTTCTATCATTAAGATTTTGTGCTGCCAAGGATGTTCCCGAAAAAGAAGATACTGAACTTGCAAAAAATTGAACAATTTCACTTAACTGACTTTGAATAAAATCCGGGTCCTGTTCTGAGGTCTCAGAAGGATCAGAAGAATATGTTGAAAGAAATATTTCAGTAGACGCCTCCTTAATGCCATGCTCAACGGTAACTTTAAAATTTATATTGTCTGAAAATTTAACAAGCATAATTCCTGTATCAGGATTTGCATCAATTATATTTAACGATAGAGCTTCAAAATAATTTTTTGCAATCGGCCAAGAAGTTGAGGGCAAAGTCTCAACATAGACCCACATAAGCTCTCCTAATCTTCGCAGTTGAATTTCATTAGACTCGCCTGAAGAAAAAATTTGCCTAGGTGCTGGAATGCTCTGAACTTCTACAAAATTTTCATTTAGACCTACTGGTGGATAATGATCATCTTTTTTTATTTCTATGTTTTCTGGCAGCTCAAGGTCCTCTAATAATCTCTCATTAAAAAAATCATTTTTGGTTTCTGGAAATAAGCCGTCAGGCCCTGTTAGATATGAACAACTCATAAGAGTAAAAACAAACAGAAGCGAGACAATAAAACTGTAGTTCTTCATATTAATTCTAATTTTGACAGTTCTTTTGAGATTTCCTCGTGAAAGGCCTCATTTAGCGAAACCAATGGTAGTCTAATTCCTGATTCAATTTTATTCATTTTTTCTAATGCCCATTTTACAGGTATTGGATTAGATTCAACGAATAAAAGATCGTATAAATTTAAAAATTTATTGTTTAAATCAATTGCTTTATCAAATTCTTTATCTAAATTAAAAATGCAAATTTTAGCAATATCTTCAGGAATAATATTTGCTGCAACTGAAATTACTCCATCTGCACCCTTTTCCATAAAAGAATTAAAAGTGGGGTCATCTCCTGACAATATAGAAAAGTTCTTTTTATCTTTTAGTTTTTTGGATATTGCAAGAAGTTCGTCCATTCTTTTCTCGTTATCTACTGCCTCTTTTATGCCGATAATCTTTGGATGAGCGGACAGGTAGGAAACAGTTTTAGGCTCAAGGTCACAGGCTGTCCTCGATGGAACATTATACAAAATTAGAGGAATATTAACCTCGTCAGCTATCTTTAAATAATGTTTTATTAAGCCATCTTGATTGGGTTTATTGTAATAGGGTGTTACAACCAAAGCATAATCAGCTCCTAGGTTATTAGCTGTTTGAGTTAATTCAATAGCTTCTTGAGTTGAATTAGCTCCTGTTCCTGCAATAACCGGAACTCTTCCGTTTGTATATTCTATGGTCTTCTCAATAATTTCTATGTGCTCTTTAACATTGACAGTAGCTGATTCACCAGTTGTTCCAACGCTAACGATGCCACTGATGCCTTTATTGATTTGCCAATCGATCAGATTTTTTAAAGATGCATAATCTAAATCTCCGTTAGGGAACATCGGGGTCACCAAAGCTACAAAACTTCCTTGAAGGGGTTGCATCATCATTGTTTTCAGTAAAAAATAAAACTATACACTTTTTTTAAGGAAATTATGGCTAAAAATCTAGAAGGAAAAAATTGTCCTAAGTTTAAAGCAGACGCAACAAGCAACAAAACCATTTCAAATGACACCTTTAATAAGCAAAACTTTGTGATCTATTTTTATCCAAAAGACTCTACTCCAGGTTGCACTACAGAAGGTCAGGAGTTTAGAGATAGTTACAAAAAATTTAAAAAATTAAATACTGAAATAGTTGGTGTCTCAAGAGAATCAATTAAATCTCATGAAAATTTCAAATCTAAACAAAATTTTCCATTTGAACTTTTATCAGATCCAGATGAGAAAGTTTGTAAAGCTTTTGATGTTATGAAACTTAAATCAATGTATGGAAGGGAATATATGGGAGTCGATAGAAGCACATTTCTTGTAAATACAAAAGGCAAAATAGTTAAGGTATGGAGAGGCGTAAAAGTTAAAGGTCATGTTGCCGAGGTTCTTAGAGCTGTGGAACATATGAAATAAAATAATTAACAAAATTTATTCAGGCCAAGAATTCCAAATAGCCTTTATTAAAGTTGCTATAGGAATCGCAAAGAAAATCCCCCAAAAACCAAATAATCCTCCAAAGACAAATACCGCTAACATGATAATTACTGGATGTAATTTCACTGCATCTGAAAATAGCAAAGGAGCTAGCAAATATCCATCTAAAATTTGTAACAAAACATATGCTCCTATCAATAACCAAAAATCAATAGTAAAGCCAAATTGAAGCAATCCAACTGCTGCAACAGGAATTGTTACTGCGAATGCTCCAATAAATGGTATTAGCACAGAGAATCCGACCAAAACTGACAAAAGAGCTATATATTCCAATCCAAATAGGATAAAAGTAAGAGCCGCAGCAGACCCAACTATTACAATTTCAATTGCCTTTCCACGTGTATAGTTACTAAGCTGATCATCCATCTCAATCCAAACGCTCTTAAGCATTTCTCTTTCTTTTGGAAGAATTTTTAAAAAACCTGAAATTATTTCAGCTCTATCAAACAAAAAGAAAAAAACTAAAATTGGAAAAAGTATTAAATTTATTGCTACTGTTGCAGTATTTTGTATTCCGGCTATTGAAGCTTGAAGAAAGTTTTGTGAAATATCAGTTATTTGGCCAGAAAGGCTCTGTAAAAATGCTGTGATTTGATCTGACGAAATTAAATCAGGATACTTTTGAGGGATGTTTTGAATAAAAATCATTGAAGAATTAACCCACTTCGGTATTTCTAAAATTAATGATTGAGTCTGTTGATAAACCAATGGAGCAAGCCAAAGTATCAAAGCAATTCCTAGTAATAAAAATAATCCGTAAGTAAATGCCAATGATAAATTTTTGCTTAGTCCTGTATTCTCAAACCTTTTTTGCAAGCCTACTAATAAATAAGCAAAAATAATGCTTATCAAAAATGGTGTAAGTATGCTGCCCAGAAAAAATAAAATTAAAAAAGCAATAATTAAAAGAATTGCAAAAACTAAGGTCTCCTCGTTCGAAAAGATTTTTTTTAATAAGTTATTTAGATCTTCTAACACTTTTTATATTTTATTTTGTCATTAAAATGGTATGTTAATTGAAATTACTTAATAGTGTAAGCTTTCAATCAATTCAATAAATTTAAGAAATGCCTTATAAAATTAACCTCTTGACTCTTCTTTTAGTCTCTACGTTTTTGTTTGCTCAAAATAAGGACCTTAATTTACCAGAATTAGGTGATAGGGTATCTGGTGTTATATCCCTAGAGCAAGAGAGAATCTTGGGACAAGGATTTTTAGAGCAAGTATATGCTCAAGCTCCTTTAATATATGATCCAATTATTCAGGAGTATACAGAACTACTGATTTATAGGCTTTCAGAAACATCGCAAGTTGAAGATAGAGAATTTTCAGTTGTATTAATTGATGATAAATCACTCAATGCCTTTGCTGCACCTGGAGGAATCATTGGAGTAAATGGTGGATTATTTTTAAATGCTGATAATGAGGCGCAGCTTGCATCAGTTTTAGGTCATGAATTAGCACATTTAAGTCAAAGGCATTTTGCAAGAAATGTATTGCGCGGGAGAGACTCTAACTTAGCTTCGTCATTGGTGATGATATCAGCTATAGCCCTTGCTATAGTTTCTAATAATCCTACAGCTTTTATTACGGGTCCAGCTGCATTAGCTCAACAGCAGCTTAGATATAGTCGATTATTTGAACGTGAGGCAGATAGGTATGGATTTAATAATTTAATTGCCGCAGGTTATGATCCAAAAGCAATGGGAGAGATGTTTGAAAATATGTCAAAAATCCGTAAATTATCCGGTGATAATCCTCCAGAATTTCTGCTGACACATCCAGTGACCTCATCAAGAATAAGCGATGCTTTTAATGCTGCAGATCAGCTAGAAATTACAGGCGGTAAAAAAAATACCCTCAATTTTGAATTGGTAAAAGGAAAATTGAAGGCTAGATATAATTCTTCTTCCCCGCAGGCATCGACAAGATATTTTGAGACAATTCATCAAAACAATCCTTCAAATGAAAATACATTTGCATACATTGCCTCACTTAAAACTAGTGGTAATTATCAGAAGGCAACTAATTTAAACAATAAATTATTAGAAAAGTTTCCAAAAAATTTAATTTTAAATATTACAAAAGCGGAAATATTTCTATCTGCTCAACAATATGATTTGGCAGAGAAATCTATAGATGAAGTACTAAGAATATCTCCAAGGAATTTTCCAGCATCGATAGTTAAAGCTAAAATTTTAAGCGCACAAAATAATTCAATAAAAGCTGAGGAAATTTTAAGAGATCTACTAATTAAAAAGAATAAAGATCCCAGCATTTGGATGCAACTGTCTGAGATTCAAAGAGCTGGTAAGAATATTGTTGGTTATCATTTAAGTAAAGGAGAATACTATTTGTTGATTGGAGATTTTCAAAATGCTCTAAATCAATTTCAATTTGCATTCGGCCTATCTGGTCACTCTTTTCAGACCTCAGAAACAATCCTTACTAAAATAAACTTTGCTAAAGAAAAAATTGCAGATAAAAAAGGTTTTTAAGAGGAAATTTCTTCTCTTGGAGCAATCTTTAATCCTATGAAGGCAAGAATACCTGCAAAAGGAATAGCTAATAGTGGAATATAGGAAAAAGTAACCCCAAAAGCTTTTGAAAACAGAGATATAAAACCACTTCCAGAAAAGTCTCCCATTCTTACCAAAAAAGTATCAAACATAACTGAAGATTTATAACGGTCCATTTTTTTTAAATAACTAAATACAACTTCTCTTGTTGGTTTATTAATTCCATATTCAAAAATTCGTAAAATTACAGTTATTGAAAACACATATCCAATTGTAGGATTTAAAAAATAACCAACAAAGGCTCCTACAAAAATTACACCATAAAACATTAAAATTATTCTTGGTGTAGCAAGTCTAATAATTGTGGCAGTGAGAAAAAATTGAGTTACAAGAGTTAAAAGAGTGACTGTTTGTTCAATATTGCTGAAAAAAATAATTCTATCTCCTCCATCTGATGACCATGAATTAATTATTTGGATTGATGTTATCCAATGTATTGTCATCATTGCTGTCCATAAATACATGTATAGGCCAATTGATCTAATTTGAGCAGAGGTAATTAAATTCTTAAAACCATCAAAACCATCTCCTCCAGCTGCTTGATCAATGCCTTTGATAAATGAGAGACGATTTAACAAAATCAAGCCAGTGATTAGAGCTAATATTAGAAAAAATATAGCAATCAATGTAAAAAAAATAATCCCTGATTCATTAAATGTAATTGCTAATTGTTTAGAAATCTCTGAACCAAAAAAAGCTCCTATGGATCCACCCGCCGCTATAACTCCAAAAACATTTGTTGCTCCATCTCCTCTGAATAAATTAATAATTACAACCCAAAAAATTGAAACTACAAAAAAAGAATATACATTACACCAAACATAAAAAATTCTACTTAGCCAAACAGCTCCAGACAGATTAAAAAACTCCCATAAAACAATAAATAAAAATAAGTTAATGATAAAAAATAAATAACAACCTATTAGAACACTTTTGAGATTTTTACGAGAAGCAAGCCATGAATAAATCGGATTCAATAGCAACATTACCATTGCTCCTACCCCTAACAAATAAGGAAGGATGTCGGAGTTCTGAACTGCCATTTCATTTCTAACAGGCCTCAAGATATACCATGAACATAAAACTAAAAAGAAAAAGAGTCCCGCTACAGCAGAGTTTTTTGTAAAAGATAGTGAGATTCCTTCAACAAATTTTCTCAATGAAATCATTTATAGCAAAAATAACCTAGATTCTTAAAAGAGTGGTGGGTCGCACAGGATTCGAACCTGTGACCAATTCGTTAAAAGCGAACTGCTCTACCAGCTGAGCTAGCGACCCAAAAAAGGAATCCATAAAAAGTGAGATTATTCCATATTTTCTAATAACTGCAAGGCTAATGACGATGCAGAATTTTCTGGAAATGTCTGAACAACATATTGATATTTAATTTTTGCTGCATTTAATTCACCCGACATCATTAGAATATCTCCTATTTTTTTATGAGCTAGGGGCGTCCTCCAATGATCTGGAAAATTTGCAGCTAATCTTTGAAAAAATTGCTCACCCTCTTCAAGATTAGATTCAAGCAATGAAATTTCACCAAGCCAAAAAAGGCTCAAAGGGATCTTTTCTTCATCATCAAAATTATCTGCTAAGTAATTAAAAGATTGTTTGGCATTTTGGTAATCTTTTTCATTTAAATGGGCTATGCCCTCATCATAAACCTCGTCAATACTTTTTGAATCATTTATGCCCTCAAATCTGAAAGATTCTGTCTCAGATACATTTAAATCATTATTGTTGCTTAGATTGCTTTCTTGATCTATTTCTTCACTTAATAATTTCTCTATGAGATATCCCTGTGACTCAATTTCACTTCTTAATGTTGCGATCTCACCCTCGAGTTCTTGTATTTTTAAAAATAAAATATCTGATGCATCAATCTCTTGTGCTTTGATAAAAATAGGAGTTACTAACAAAAAAGCAATAAAAACTTTCATCGAAGTAAAAATTATTTAAGTTCAACTCTTCTATTTTTTGACCAAGCTGAATCATTAGAACCCAGAGCTAATGGCCTTTCTTCTCCATAACTTTTTACATTTAATCTATTTCTATTAATGCCATTTGCAATTAGGTAATTTGCAACCGACTCGGCACGTCTTTGACCTAATGCTAAGTTGTATTCTCTTGTTCCTCTCTCATCTGCATGACCTTCTATTGAAAGAGTGATTTTCGAATTTCGTTGCAATAGATCGCTGACCCCTCTCAAAGCTTGAATGGATTTAGCAGTTAGATTAGATTTATCGTATTCAAAATAAACTACAGCATTGGCAAGCACTGCTTGAGTAGCAACTGACTTTGAAGAAGAAATAGATACTCCAGCGACACTTTGATTTGCTACTGCTTCTTCTGTTATTTCTAAAGAGCTGCATCCTGCAAAAATCAATAAAGTTAATAATGCAAATAATGTGTTGGGTGATCTTTTCATAATAATTGTTCCATATAAGTATTAGTTACCTTAAAAAATTTGACCATGCAGGCTCTCTGACCTCTCCTGAAGATGCTGGTAACTTAAATCTTGCACCACTGAGGCTGAAGCCAGCAAGCATGCTTAAATCTCCTTCTTTAATGCCATAGATTACCATATTACCATTCGGAGCAACACTAGGTGATTCATCCATCTTAGCTTCAGTTAAAATTCTAATAAAATTCTCTTTTTTATACTTAAGGGCAATGTGAAATAGCCCGTCATCAGCTCGATGAACAAAAATAATACCTTCCTCTTTCGGGAGATAGGAAGCCTTTGCATTATAAGTACCCTCAAATGATAAACGTTTCGCTTTTGGATTTAATTTTCTTAAATCCAACTCATAAATTTGTGGTGAGCCAGACCTACCGCTGGTAAAAAGTATTTTATTTCCTTTTGGAGACCAAGATGATTCTGTATCTATTGAATATTGTTTGGTCATTCTAGTAAGTGTTCTATCTCGCAATCTTAAAATATAGATTTCTGCATTGCCGTCTTGATAAAGTGTTAGCGAAAGATATTTTCCATCTGGAGACCATGAAGGGGAACTTATTTGAGTATCTTTTGATAGCACTGCCTCTCTCTTCCCAGAGGAAATTTCTTGAATAAAAACCTTTGCTATACCCGTTTCAAATGAAACATAAGCTACTTTCTTGCCATCTGGAGACCATGATGGAGAAATAATAGGTTCTGAACTTGTTAACAAATTCTTTTCATTTTTACCATCGGAATCAGCAAGCATAAGTTTATAGGTAGAAATAAATTTAGAATCCTTGATTTCATTTACATACAATAGTCTTGTTGCCGCTATACCCTTTATGCCTGTGATAGATTCATAAATTCCATCGCTAGTATAGTGGGCAAGTTGTCTGATTTGATTTGGTATACCAAAAACTTTAGAGCTTCTGATCTTCCTTTTTTTATGAATATCATATATTTCATAATTAATATCTAATGAATTATCAGTTTTAATAATTTTTCCTGTTACCAAATAATCCATCCCTAACAATTTCCAATCGGTGTAAACAAGCTCCTCATCAATAATTTGAATGGGTAAAAGTAATTCTTCATCAAGAATGGAAAACTCTCCTGTGCGAACAAGATCATTTTGGATTACAGAATTGAGTTCATTTGAAGTTTTGGAATTGCCTTCAAAGGGGATTATCGCGATTTTGAAAGGATCCTCAGAACCCTTGGTAATTTCTAAAAATAGCTCGCCAAAAACAAATGTTGGAAAAAGTATCAAAAGAGATATTAAACAACTGTTCTTCACGATGGATTGAAACTAATTGAGATTGTTTGAAATTCATTTTCGTACAAAGATTTTGAAATCAAACTAAAAAAATTAAATGTTTCGACCCTTCTAACGGCTTGCAATGCTGAGTTATCAAACCTTATATTTCCACTACTCATTATTAAATCTGCCTTTGTAATTCTGCCTGAGGGACGAATTGTAAGTCTCAAATTTGCTATTAAACCCTTAGGTATATTCTTTGGTTTTATCCATGCATTTTCTATAGTCGAAATTATTTGTTGTGCATACATTGAGATTTCCTGCTGTTCTTTACTAATTTCAATCTCATTTTCTTCTGATAGAAGTTCGGAAATGTTTGATTCAATTAATAAGTTATTCGAAGAAACTTGAGCTACATCTGATATTTTTGAATAAATTAATTCTTTCTTTGGCTCGATTACTTTCTCAAAATCAATTTTAGGTAAAGAGGAAATCTGATTTTTTTTCTCAATGGGTAAATCAAATTTTAATTCAATTTGAAGAGGTTTCGAAATTAAAATCTTTTGAGATACATTAGAATCGAACAAGCCATACAAATACAGAAAAATAGCAGCATGGATTAAGAAAGAAAATACTGAAGCTTCTAAATATCTATTATGAGCTATCATAGCCGGAGGTAATAATACCTATTTTTTCAATTCCTAAACTTTGAATGCTTGCCATGCCCTTTGCTACAAAATCAAAAGGTACGTTTGCATCACTTTTAAAAACTACTTCTATTTCTGGATTAGCTTGAAAAATTATTTTAGCTTTATTTTTTAATTCCTTTAAAGAAATTGGTAACTGCTCTTCTCCTAAATTGATAAAGTATTCTCCGCCCTTATCAATAGATATAACCAATGGTTCATTTGAAATAGACATCTTTGTTGTATCTGTTTTCGGGAGATTCACCTCAATGCCTTGGATTAGCAGCGGTGAAAGAACCATAAAAATTATTAAAAGTACAAGCATCACATCAATGTATGGAACAACATTGATCTCTGCATTTAACTTTTTCCTTTTACCTATTCTGTATATCAATGTTTAGCCTTCACTGTTTGTCTATATAGGATACTGGCTAATTCCTCACCAAAAATAGATGATTGTTGAAGCTGAGTATCTGATTCTGACGCAAATCTATTATAAGCAACCACAGCTGGAATTGCTGCGAATAATCCTAGGGCAGTAGCTACAAGTGCTTCAGAAATTCCTGGAGCAACTGCATTTATTGTTGCTTGAGTCGCATCTGAAAGTCCCTGAAAGGAATTAATAATTCCCCAAACTGTTCCAAATAACCCAACATATGGGCTGACCGATCCAACATTTGCTAGAAAAGGAAGGTGATGCATTAATAATTCCTCCTCTCTTGCTAAAGACACTCTAATAGATCTATTAACACTTTCTAAATCTTCTATTGTAATTTTTTGACCATCGCTAAGTCTCAAAAATTCACCAAATCCGCTTTTAAAGACTCGCAAAGAGCCTATTAAGTCATCATTTGGAAGTTCTTCAATGCTTGTATGAATTTCATGAAGGTCATTTCCTGACCAGAACTGCTCTTCGAAAACCCTATTGGCCTCTTTGATGCGTTTGAGATTGAAATATCTCTCAAATATAACAATCCAAGAAATAATTGAAGCTATAAGCAATAAAACCATTACAGCCTGAACAACGAAACTGGCTTGTAGAAATAATTCTATTATTGAAAAATCATCCATTAGTTATCAAATAATTTTAATAAACGATTAGGGAATGCTACTGGTTTTCCTGAGATATTATTTACATAACAAACCTCAACAATCCCTTCGCAAATGAGTGTATCATTTTTTGAGTTTAAAACAGATTGAAAAAATCTAGTCCTTGCCTTACTTGTAAGCTCTATTTCGGTTTTGATAATTAACTCATCCTCTAATATTGCAGGTTGAAAATATGAAAGTTCAACAGACTTGACAACATACAATTCATTACCTAGATTCTTCGCACTAACTTGAGATAAATTATTTTCAAGTAAGAATTGTGATCTTGCCCTTTCTAAATATTTTAGATAGTTTGCATAGTAAACAACGCCTTGAAAATCTGTGTCTTCAACATAGACCCTGCAAAAAAAATCGTTACACTTGAACCGAAGATTCATGCTGCTCAATGTCTACTTGAAAAAGGGAACGAAGGATTTCTACAAAGTCATCCCACATTAGATCAATTGTAATTGGAGAAAAATCGAGCTCTGATATTAAAGTTCCAGCTAGAATTCTCACTTTAATTGGCCTTCGATTAAATTTATAAATTAAGGCAGGAAATTCTCCATCACCAGTGGCAGATAAAACTTGATCCCACCATTCTTGAGATGGCTCAGCTCCATCACCATATCTTTTACATTCTAAACACCATCTGCCTAACTTTAAATCAGGCAATTCTTTTGTACGCGTCTGCTCTAAAATTCTTTTTACAGGCTGTTTAAGGTTCAATTGCTCAACAAGAAGGTTACCAATTTCTCTTTCAAAATTAGCTCCTTTAGTTCTTGAATTAATAGCCATAATTATTCGTTAATATTATAGTCATCTGGAAACTCTGCATTTGTATGGACCTCTTGAACATCATCAAGGTCATCCATAAAATTCATAATTTTCAAAACTTTTTCTGAAGCTTCATGATCCAGACTTACTGAAGAATCTGCCCGCATTGTATTTTCAGCTAATAATGGTTCAATTTTTTTTTCCTTCAACGCTGAAACAATTTTAGATATATTTCCTGGAGAAGTTATAATTTCATAATAATCATCTAGTGCAATAAAGTCGTCTGCTCCAGCATCAAGGGCTATCTCCATAATTTGGTCCTCCTCATGACATAGGTCTACATGAATTACGCCAAGTTTATTAAAAAGATATGCAACTGATCCATCAGTTCCCATATTACCACCATATTTTGTAAAAGCATGACGAACATCCGCAACTGTTCTATTACGATTGTCTGTCATTGTTTCGACAAGAATAGCTACTCCATTTGGACCATAACCCTCAAAAATTAATTC
>CEQY01077441.1_pt1 | contig 14168 bp, 14 predicted proteins | sample 361391 | NCBI WGS metagenome assembly CEQY01 (sample SAMEA2621075, study PRJEB7988) | marine metagenome | isolation source: saline water (ENVO:00002010), including | reverse complement strand
AATGCTGCTAAAGAATTTGGAATGATTAACTTAGATGTAAAAGTTAAAGGACCAGGGGGCGGAAGGGAGTCTGCCATAAGATCACTAAATTCATGTGGTCTAAAGATAAAAAGTATTACAGATGTAACACCTCTTCCTCACAACGGATGTAGACCATCTAAAAAAAGAAGAGTTTAACGGAGAATTAAATGGCAAGATATAGAGGACCATCACTAAGACTTTCAAGAAGAGAGGGAACTGATTTACTTCTAAAAAGTGGAGTAAGAGCAATTGAATCTAAATGTAATATGGACACTGTTCCAGGCGATCATGGAGCAAGACGTGGAAGACTCTCAGATTACGGTCTTCAGCTTAGAGAAAAACAAAAAGTGAGAAGAATGTATGGAGTTTTAGAAAAACAATTTAGAAATTATTATAAAAAAGCTGCCTCTTCTAAAGGAAATACTGGTGAGAATCTACTTTCTCTGCTTGAAAAAAGATTGGATAACGTAGCATATAGAATGGGTTTTGGTTCAACAAGAGCTGAAGCAAGGCAAATGGTTTCACACAAAGCACTCATGGTTAATGGAAAAGTGGTTAATATTCCTTCATATCAGGTTCAAGCTGGTGATGAGATAGAAGTAAGAGAATCAAAGAAAGGACATTTAAGGATAGCTGCAGCTCTTAAGATTGCTGAATCTAGAGAAGAATGTGACTGGCTTGAGGTTGATGCAACAAATCTTAAAGGGGTATTTAAGTCTGTTCCAGATAGAACAGAGTTAAGTACAGAAATTAATGAAAATCTCATAGTTGAGCTTTACTCAAAATAATTTAACAAAGGCGGAGAAAATTATGCAAACATCAGTAATAGACTTATTAGTACCAACTGAAATACAGGTTGATGACGTATCACCAACCTTATCGAAAATTACACTTGAGCCCTTAGAGCGAGGTTTTGGACATACTCTAGGTAACGCATTAAGAAGAATATTACTTTCTTCTATGCCTGGTGCTGCAGTAACAGATGTATCAATTGACGGAATCTCTCATGAATACAGCACTATTGAAGGAATAAGAGAAGATGTAATCAATATATTACTTAATATTAAGGATATGCCTATTAACTTAATAGAGGGCGACACTGCAGAGGTTACACTTAATGTGACAGGACCATGTGATGTGCTTGCCTCATCTTTTGATGTTCCTGGAAATGTTGAGCTAGTAAATCAAGATTTTCATATAGCTACAATAGTAGACAAAGTTAATCTTAAAATGACATTAACTGTTAATACAGGAAGAGGTTATGAGCCTGCCGATTTAAGAGAAGATGAAGACAGAGTTGTAGGTGCTCTTAAAGTAGATGCTTCTTTCAGTCCAGTTAGGAGGGTCTCTTATACTGTTGATAACGCAAGGTCCGGAAAAAGAACTGATTTAGATAAATTGGTGGTTGAATTAGAAACAGATGGCACTCTTGATCCAAAAATGGCTATTGAGCATTGCGCAACAATTCTTCAGCAGCAACTGGGTGCCTTTGTTGATTTAGATGCTATTGCTGAACAAGAAGCTAAAAAAGACCAGAACGACTTTGATCCAATACTATTAAGATCCATTGAGGAGCTAGAACTTACCGTGAGATCAACAAATTGTTTAAAGGCTGAGAGTATATTTCTTATAGGAGATTTAATTCACAGATCTGAGTTTGATTTACTTAAAACTCCTAATTTAGGAAAAAAATCTTTAAATGAAATAAAAGATGTTTTAGCTTCTAAGAATCTTTCATTGGGTATGAATGTAGAAAACTGGCCTCCAGTAGGATAAAAAATGAGACATAAGAAATCAGGTAGAAAATTAAATAGAAACTCTTCTCATAGAAAAGCATTATTTAAAAATTTAGCTATAGCTTTAATAGAAAGAGATATTATTAAAACAACTCTTCCCAAAGCAAAAGAATTAAGAAGATTCATTGAACCATTAATTACTATTGGAAAAACTGATACCGTAGCTAATCGAAGATTGGTATTTCGTAAAATAAGATCAGATTCAGCAGTTGCAAAACTTTTTACTGAAGTTTCAGTAAATGCCAAAGATAGAAATGGCGGTTATACAAGAATTATTAAGGCAGGATTTAGGCCTGGTGATAAAGCTGATATGGCATACATAGAATTTGTTGATAGAAATATTGAGGGATCAGAAGAATCCTCTAAACCTGAATTAAAAGAAGAAGAATCTGCTGCTTAACTTAGAACTTCTTTTAAGAATTGTCCTGTATAAGAACCTTTCATTTTAGCAACATCTTCTGGAGCTCCCTCAGCAACAATTGTGCCTCCATCTGAACCTCCTTCTGGCCCTAAATCTATAATCCAATCTGCCGTTTTAATCACATCTAGATTATGTTCAATTACAACAACTGTGTTGCCTTGTTTTTTTAACCTATCTAAAACCCCTAAAAGAAGCTCAATATCTGCAAAATGAAGCCCTGTGGTAGGCTCATCAAGAATAAATAATGTCTTGCCAGTACTTCTTTTTGATAATTCTTTAGCTAATTTTATTCTCTGTGCTTCACCACCAGATAATGTTAAAGCTGATTGACCTAGTGTAATATATCCAAGACCTACATCATTTAATGTTGTTAATTTCTTTTTGATTGATGGGTGTGCATCAAAAAAATCTAAAGCATCCTCAACAGTCATATCAAGAATATCACTTATATTTTTATCTTTAAATTTAATTTCTAAAGTTTGTTCATTGTATCTTTTGCCATTACACACATCACATTTTACGTATACATCAGCAAGGAAATGCATTTCAACTTTAATCATGCCATCACCTTGACAGGCTTCACATCTCCCACCTTTAACATTAAAGCTAAATCTTCCAGGCTTATATCCTCTCGATCGAGCTTCAATAGTTTGTGACAAGAGATCCCTTATATGTGAAAAAAGTCCCGTGTAGGTTGCAGGATTTGATCTTGGAGTTCTTCCAATTGGAGACTGATCAATATTTATAACTTTATCAAGGTGATCTAATCCTTCAATCTTTTCACATTTGATTTCTTTCGAGAGCTTTGATTTATTTAATATAAAAGAACTTATAGGAAGAAGAGTTTGATTAATTAGAGTTGATTTTCCAGAGCCCGAAACTCCTGTGATGCATGTAAAAAGTCCAATAGGAATGCTAGCAGATATTTTTTTTAGATTATTCTCATAGGCATCAATAATATTTATTTTTTCATTACTTACTTTTGTTCTTTTTTTAGGAATTTTAATTTTTCTTTTACCCGATAGGTATTTAGCAGTTATCGAGTTTTTATTTTTTAAGATAGTATCTATATCACCCTGAGCACATATCTCACCGCCATGTTTTCCGGCACCTGGCCCAATATCAATAATATGATCTGCAGATCTAATTGCCTCTTCGTCATGCTCAACGACAATAACAGTATTTCCAAGATTCTTTAGATTATTAAGAGTCTTAATCAGTTTTGTATTATCTCTTTGATGAAGTCCGATTGAAGGCTCATCTAGGACATATGTTACACCAACTAGTCCAGAACCTATTTGACTTGCTAGCCTTATTCTTTGGGCTTCTCCACCTGATAATGTCTCTGCACTTCTGTCTAAAGTAAGATAACTTAAGCCAACATCTTCAAGAAAAGTAAGTCTATCTTTAATTTCTTTCAATATTTTTTCTGCGATTTTTTCTTTTGAGCCTTCCAGCTTCATTTTTTTAATAAAATTAAGTGCATCACTAATCTTCATCGATGTAATATTGTGAATTTGAGTATTGTTAATAAAAACATTTCTTGCATAGGTATTAAGCCTTGACCCGTCGCACTCATCACAGGTACTTTCAGACATTAATTTTGCAAGTTCATTTCTAATATATTCTGAGTCTGTTTCTTTGAATCTTCTTTCTGTCGATGGAATTACTCCTTCAAAACGGTGCTTTCTAATAATTCTACTACCGCTTCTGAACCTGTGAGAAAAATCAATTTTTTCTTTTGTGCCCCATAGAATTATGTCTTTAATTTCCTGAGTATAGTCTTTCCATTTTGTTGTTAAAGTAAAGTCAAAATGATTACTTAGGCATCTTAATTGGTAATAGTAAAATCTATTTCTTCTTGTCCATCCTTTTATAGCACCATTAGCAATTGAAACGCTATCATCTTGAATTAATTGTTTTTCGTTAAAAAATTGAATAACCCCAAGTCCATCACATTTAGGGCAGGCTCCATGAGGATTATTAAAAGAGAACATTCTTGGCTCTAATTCAGGTATTGAATATCCGCATTGAGAGCATGAAAAACTAGAAGAAAATAAATGCAAGGTTTTGGATTCAATGTTCTCAATTTCAACCAAACCATCAGACAGCATTAGAGATGTTTCTACAGACTCAGATATTCTTGATCTAATATCATTTCCAGATTTAATCACCAACCTATCAATTACAGCTGAAATATTATGTTTCTTGTTTTTTTCTAAATCTGGAAATTCTTCAATAGGATATATAACACCATTAACTTTAACTCTCACATAACCACTTTTTCTTAATTCTTCGTATATTCCTAAATGCTCTCCTTTTTTGTCTCTTATCACAGGAGCCATAATCATAATTTTTGAGTTTATTTTGAGTTTTAGGATTTCATCACAAATCTCTGAGACAGTTTTGGCTTTTAATTCTTCGTTATGGTCGGGACATCTAGGTGTGCCAATTCTTGAAAATAACAATCTCAAATAATCATATATTTCTGTAACTGTTCCAACTGTTGATCTGGGGTTATGTGATGTTGCTTTTTGTTCAATCGATATAGCTGGAGAAAGACCTTCAATTTGATCTACATCTGGTTTTTCCATCATTGACAAGAATCTTCTTGCATAGGTTGATAATGATTCAACATATCTTCTTTGACCTTCTGCATATAAGGTATCAAAAGCAAGCGATGACTTCCCTGATCCAGAAAGACCAGTGATAACAATTATTTTATCTCTCGGTATCTCTAGGTCCACATTTTTTAAATTATGTGTTCTAGCGCCTTTTATAAAAATACTGTCCATATCAAATAAAAATTCGTGATGAAAAAATTAAATTAGGTTAAACTTCTACATATTATAAGAGGTAATTATGAGCAGAGGAGTAAATAAAGTAATTTTAGTCGGCAATCTTGGACAAAAGCCTGAGATGAGGTACACAGCAACGCAAACAGCAGTAGCCAATCTATCAATTGCAACAACTGAGTCATGGAAAGACAAAGAAAGCGGCGAAAATAGAGATAAAACTGAATGGCATAGAGTTGTATTTTTTGGCAATCTTGCAGAAATAGCTGAAAAATATTTAGATAAGGGATCTAGTGTATATATTGAAGGAAAGATCCAAACTCGAAAATGGCAAGATAAAGAAGGTAAAGATCGATGGACAACTGAAGTGTTAGGGAATCAACTAACCATGTTAGGTTCTAGAAACACTTCGGAATCTTCAAATGAGACAGACAATTCATCAGATACTCCATTTCCAGAAGATGATAGCGGACCTGGATTAACCGATGATGACATTCCTTTTTAAGAATAAATTTTGTTAAAAGAATATGCAACGATTTTGCTTGAAGAAATCGATTCAGTATCAATACTTAAGTTAAATAGACCCGAAAAGCTAAATGCATTTAATATGCAAATGTTGGAAGATATGCTTGATGCCATTGACTGTGTAAACAAAAATGACAATATAAAATCACTTGTTATAACTGGAACTGGAAAAGCTTTTTGTGCTGGAGCAGACTTATCATTTGGAGAAAAAACTTTTGATAAAAGTTTTGATACAAATGCAGATTATAAATCAGATTTTATGAGAGATGCTGGAGGCATTCTTAATTTAAAAATTTATAATTCTCTTAAGCCTGTAATTGCCGCATGTAATGGTGATGCAGTAGGTATAGGCGCAACAATGCAGTTACCTGCAGATGCAAGGATTGCTTCAGAAAATTCTAGATTCGGTTTCGTTTTTGCTAAAAGAGGTATTGTTCCAGACGGTTGTGCTAGTTGGTTTTTGCCTAAAATTGTTGGCATACCGATGGCTTTAGAATTGTGTTATTCAGGAAAAATTATCGACTCTACTGAAGCGCATAGAATTGGTTTGGTCAATTATTTGGTTGAAGATGATGATTTGATTAGCAAAGCAATTGAAATTTCAAACATGTTTTGCGATTCAACTGCTCCAGTATCAGTTGCTATGACAAGGCATATGTTATGGTCACTGTCTGCTGAAGATAATCCCGAACATGCTCACATAATCGAAAGTAAGTTAATAAATTCAAGAGGTGCTTCTGATGACGCCAAGGAGGGCGTAATGTCTTTTTTAGAAAAAAGAAACGCTAGTTTTAAAAATAAAATTTCTTCAGACTTACCAAATGATTTTCCTTGGAGAGAATCTCAGTTCGAAGAAAAAAATAGATAATATTTATGCTTTTTGATGAATATAAATTAAAAAACTTAACTCTTAGAAATAGAATTTTGATGGCACCCATGACAAGAAATCAATCGCCTGGAGGAATACCAACAGATGAAGTTGTTTCTTATTATTCTAGAAGAGCAAAAGCAGAAGTAGGAATGATAATTACAGAGGGAATCGAAGTAAGTCATAAAGCCTCAAGTGCATACCCAAATGTACCAAGATTAGATAGTGCTGATGCTAGAGAAGGATGGAAAAAGGTTGTTGCCGGAATTAAAAATAATAATGGTGCTGTTATAGCTCAACTTTGGCATTGTGGAGGTTTTAGAAAGCTTGGTATGCAGCCAGAGCCAGAAGTCCCAGGTTATACAGCATCTGGATTAGTGGCACCTGGAAAAAAAGTTGCTTATGAAATGACTTTAGAGGATATAAAAGAAACAATAGATGCATATGCATCAGATGCTAAAATTTGTCAGAATCTTGGATTTGATGGGGTTGAGATTCACGGTGCTCATGGATATCTAATAGATAATTTCTTATGGAGTGGAACTAATATTCGTGATGATTTATACGGAGGCTCAATTGAGAAACGCTCTAATTTTGTTTCAGATATTATAAAAGCTGTCAGAGAAAATGTTGATGATGAATTTATTGTTGGATTAAGATTCTCTCAATGGAAGCAACATGATTTTGAAGCAAAATTAGCTGCTAATCCCGATGATTTAAAAAAAGTTTTGTTACCACCAATAAAAGCAGGCTTGGATTATCTTCACTCAAGTATGAGAAGGTTTTGGGAGAGTGAGTTTGAAAACTCTGAAGAGAATTTAGCATATTGGACAAAGAAAATTTCAAATATCCCAACCATAGGAGTTGGAAGTGTTGGACTAGATTCAGATTTTATTGATATGACCGCTCCTGCAAATCCTCAAAGTATAGATAAGGTTATGGAAGATATCTCAAATGGTAAGTATGATCTTATAGCAGTAGGAAGAGCTTTATTATCAGACCATGAATGGGTTATAAAAATGAAAGAGGGAAGGCTTGGTGATATTATCCCATACACTAAAGAAGCACTTATGAACTTATATTAATATTTGCTAATTACAAGGCTTGCATTTGTTCCGCCAAAACCAAATGAATTACTTAGAATATTTTTTACTTCAGTCTCTTTTGTTTCAGTAATAATATTAATCCCTTTTGCCTCATCACAGAGCGACTCTATATTTATTGAGGGTGCTATAAAGTCCTCATTTATCATCATAATTGAATATATGGCCTCATGTGCCCCTGTTGCTCCAAGAGAATGTCCAGTCATTGATTTAGTAGAACTAATCATAGGTATATCAACTTTAAAAAGTTTTTTAATTGCATTTAATTCTGCTAAATCCCCAACAGGAGTGCTAGTTCCATGAGTATTTATATAGTCAATTTCGACTTTAGATTGCTTAATAGCTCCATCCATACATCTGATTGCACCTTCACCAGACGGTGCAACCATGTCGTAACCATCTGAATTTGCAAAATATCCTGATAATTTTGCCAAAATTTTTGCTCCTCTTTTTTTTGCATGCTCTTCCTCTTCAAGTATTATCATTCCTGCTCCACCTGAAATAACAAAACCGTCCCTATTAACATCATACGGTCTAGATGCCGAGGCAGGACTTATATTAAAATTTGAAGATAATGCACCCATAGCATCAAATAGGCACGATGAACTCCAATGTTCATCATCACTACCTCCAGCAATAACCACGTCCTGTTGACCAGACTTGATGAGATCTGCTGCATGACCTATGCAATGAGCGCTAGTTGCACAAGCTGAGGATATAGAATAGTTAACTCCCTTTAATTTCAGTGCTGTAGCAATAATAGCTGATATTGAGCTCGACATACTTTTAGTTACACCATAAGGACCAATTCTTTTTGGTCCTTTATCCCTTGCAATATCACCACTATTTATCATAACTCTGGTTGAGGCTCCTCCTGAACCTGCAACGATACCAATTTTTGGCGAATCTAAATCTTTTTCTTCAATACCAGCCATTTGAAGAGCATCTTTTGTAGCAAGATAAGCATATCCAGAAGATTCACCCATAAATCTTAATAATTTTCTATCAATATGATCAGACAGATTGATATTAATTGATCCAGAGATGCAGCTCCTAAAACCCATTTCAGAATATATTTCATTAAAGACAATGCCTGATTTACCGTTTTGAAGATTTACAAGAACGTCATCATAATTATTACCAATACATGATTTAATTCCAATTCCTGTTATAACTACATTTTTCATTAAAATTTACTTGGATCTTTAAATAATCCTACTTTAAGTTTTTCAGCACTATAGATCTTTCTATCATCTACATACATTTCGCCATCTGCAAGGCCAACTATAGCACCTCTATTTATAACTCTTTTAATGTTAAGTTTATATAAAACTTTTTTTGAACTTGGAAGCACTTGTCCAAAAAACTTAACATTCTCTGCACCCAGAGCTCGTCCAATGCCTGGCAGGCCTGTCCAAAGAAGATAAAATCCTAAAAGTTGCCACATCGCATCTAAACCAAGACAACCAGGCATAACCGGGTCATCCTTGAAATGACATTTAAAAAACCATAAATCAGGGTCTATATTAAGTGTTGCTTCAATTGATCCCTTTTTATATGCACCAGAGTGATTATCAATTCTATTAATTTCATCAAACATTAACATTTGATTAGATGGCAGTTTTCCATCACCATCTTTTACAAATAGTTCACCATTTGAACAAGCTATAAGCTCATCTTTTGAATAATGATCTTTTGGAATAAAACTCATTTGTCTCTATTTAATGCGATATCAGCTAATTCTATCATTTCTTTTCTAATATCAAGATTCTTAATTTTTTTTGCGAATTCAATAGCTCTGTTATGATATTTTTTTGCTAATTGTTTTGTTTTTTTAATACCCTGCAAGCTACTTATAAGCTCTATATCTATACTTTTTAGCTTTTTTGAAAATCCTAGTAATTCTTTCAGGTATTTTTTCTGTTTTGTGTTTGCATTCTTATAGGCATAAAAAAATGGGTATGTCACTTTTCCCTCTTTAATATCTTGAAATACAGGCTTCCCAATTTTATTGTTACCAGAGTAATCCAGAAGGTCGTCTGTAATTTGAAAAAGTATGCCAAGATTTTTTGCACATTCGCTCACATTAGAAATAAATATTTTATTTTCATTTGAAATAATTGCACCAGTTTTTGCTGCTGCCTCAAATAATCGCCCAGTCTTGAAATAACTAATTTTTTTAAGTTTGTTTAAAGTTATATCTACATTATTTATTGCATCAAGTTGTATCAATTCTCCTTGAGCAATATCATTGGTTGTATCTGCAAGTTCCTTTAGAATCTTTTTGTTTCCTATATCCACAAGATAAATAAAAGCTTTTGAGTATATGTAATCACCAATCAGAACTCCATGTGAGTTTGTCCATAAATTATTTACTGATTGACTACCTCTTCTTGTTGGAGAGTCATCTACAACATCATCATGTATTAGAGTAGCAGTGTGAAGTAACTCAATAACAGAAGCTAGTTTAATTTTTTCTTTATTTTTTGTTTTCGAAGAAGTTGTTAAGCATAGCCTAGCCCTAATCTTTTTCCCATTTGATTTAAAAATATACTTATAAAGACCAGAAATAGTTTCTTCTTTGCTAAAATCTTTCTTAATTAAAGTTTCAACACTGCGCAACTCTGTTGAAATTCTTGTGTTTTTACTCATATGACTATATTTCTATTATTTAAAATTTCAGTTAAGTATTGATAAATTTCTCATTAAAGCGTATATTTTGCGGGCTTTTAAGGATTATATTATGTATGCAGTTATAGAAACAGGTGGAAAACAACATAAAGTAGAAAAAGGCATGGTTTTATCTGTTGATCTTCTTAAAGATGATATCGGAAAAAAAATTACTTTTGATAATGTTTTATTATATGTTGATGGCAATAATGTAGAAGTAGGACAGCCTTACCTAAGTAATGTTAAGGTAACTGCTGAGATAAAAGATACAATAAAGGGCGAAAAGATTTCTATATTACGTTTTAGAAGAAGAAAGCATAGTATGAGAAAATCTGGACATAGAGCAAAGCATTCTCAAGTTGAGATAAAAAATATTAAATTAGAGAGTAAGTAATGGCACATAAAAAAGCAGGTGGCTCAAGCAAGAACGGAAGAGATTCGAACTCCAAAAGACTTGGTGTAAAGCGTTTTGGAGGTCAGATAGTCAAAGCTGGAGAAATTCTCATCCGTCAACGTGGAACCAATACGCATCCTGGATTAAATGTAGGCATCGGCAAAGATGATACTCTTTTTGCAAAAGCTCCGGGCATGGTTCATTTTTCCTATAAAGGACCTAAAAAAAGAAAAACCGCAAACGTTATTCCACAATAACTACTTAAAATGAATTTTATTGACGAGGCCTATCTCGAAATTAAGGCAGGAGATGGTGGGTCTGGAGCATCAAGTTTTCGTAGAGAAAAATATATACCTTTTGGTGGTCCTGATGGAGGCGATGGAGGAAAGGGCGGCGATATATATTTTAAGGTCAATACAAATTCTAATACATTAATAGATTTTCAAAATAAAAAGATATTTAATGCAAGAAATGGGGAACGTGGCGCTGGTAAAAACAAATTTGGAGCTGCTGGCGAGGATCTAATTATAGAAGTACCGCTTGGAACTGTAATATATGATAATAATACTCAAGAAGAGTTAATAGACTGTACAGATAAAGCAGGAATTTACCTCATTGCAAAGGGCGGCGATGGAGGCTTGGGAAATGCTAAATTCAAATCTAGCACTAATCAGGCACCTAGAAAATCTACTCCAGGTTTTGAAGGTGAGAGTAGATCGATAAGGCTAGAACTTAAATCGCTTGCAGATGTTGGATTAGTTGGATTTCCAAATGCCGGCAAATCAACTTTTTTAAATAAAGTATCTTCTGCAAAACCAAAAATTGGTAATTATCCATTTACAACATTAAGACCTCATCTCGGAACTATAAAAGGCAAAGAATCTAGTTACGTTATTGCTGATATACCAGGACTTATAGAAGGGGCATCTGATGGAGCTGGCTTGGGAATAAAATTTTTGAAACATATATCAAGAACAGGCTTGCTATTAATATTTGCTGATTTATTCTCATTTGAAAATATTAATCCTATCAAACAGGTTCAATTATTAAAAAATGAGTTAAATTCATTCAAAGATGATCTTACGCAAAAGATATCTTGGATTGTATGCAATAAGATAGATTTGTTACCTATAGAAGATATCAGCAAAATCAGAAAAGATTTAGAAAAAGAATTTAAAGTTACTTCTGATGAGATCTTTTTTATTTCAGCAGCAACTGGTGAAGGAACTTCTGAATTATTAAAAAAATTAGAAACTGAACTTTTGAGAGTTAAAGAAAAGTAGCTTAGTTAATTGCTTTAATAGCTTTTGAAAGCCTGCTTTTAGTTCTAGCAGCCGCATTTTTATGAATTACTTTCTTTGAAGCAGCAGAATCCAAAACTTTGGAAGCTTTTTGAAAAGATTCAAGTGCTTTATCTTTATCCTGTGATTCAATATCAGCTCTTACCGCTTTTACTGCAGTTCTTACAACAGATCGTTGGGCATGTCTGAGTTTATATTTACCAGTATTTTGCTTTGCCCGCTTTATTGCTTGTTTTGAATTAGCCATATTTATTTAAATTTAGGCAGCTAGTTTAATTATCTTAATGCTTTATGTCTATTGTTTTTAGAAAAAAGGGTAACTAAACAATAAAGCTTCTGTTTAAAATAAATGCATTAGAACATATAGACTAGCTCAGCTCCAATAATTTTCCCTTTTGCTAATGGGGAAAAAGTTCCACCAAAAGATAGGTTGGTGTCCCCGCCATGCTTCACCTCATTTGAAAGATTCTTGGCATAAATCCCAATATTTATTTTTCCATCTGGTGAATAAACATCATAACCAAAATTTACAATATCTTGTTTATTGATATACCCTTGATTATTCTCGTTATAATAAGACTTATCTCTATGATAATAGCTTAATCTTGTAATCGATCTCCATGAACCCAAATTACCATCTATATTAAAACCTAAACTATATGTAAGAGGAGCAGCTCTAGGAACTTCTAGAGCATAATCTAGTGCGTCGATAATAAAATCACCTGTTAAATCAGAAATTAAGTTTTCATATTTAGAATGAACATAACCTATTGATGTAATCATTGTCACAGTTTCTGTTAAAGCATAAATACTATCCAATTCAAACCCTCTATATGCTATATCACCTGCATTTTTGACAACTTGCGCCACACCACTAACAGGATCTTGTATATTCGTCATTCTTTGTGAATCATCTACAACCGTGCTAAAAAGAGCCCAATTTAATCTACCATTATCGAAATCTGTTTTCATACCAAATTCTAGCGTTTCAACAGTCTCATCATCTGCCTTGGGTGATGCATCAGGAAATGTTGCTAAATCAACGCTATTTCTTAGATTATAACCACCAGATTTAAATACCCTTGTCCAATAGCCATACATCATTGAGCTTTCTCCAGCATTGTATGTAAAACCAATTTTAGGAGATGTTGTTTTCCATGAATCATTATCAATATAATCAAAAGGACACGTACCTAAAGGAACACTGCACGGGGGTGAAGCTCCAACAGTTACATTTCTATTTATTGAAGCTAAATGGATCTCTTTCTCTTCATCAGTCAATCTAAAACCTAAATTTAAAGAAAGGTCGTCGTTTACAGCATAATCTATAGTTGTAAACAAAGCTGTCTGCTCTACGCTGTGAAGGCCACCGCCCGATTGCCATAAAAATATTCCAGGTGAGCCAGCAGCAGCATACAAAGCTCCTCTAAGAGCTCTATTATCCCAAACCATAACATCACCTTCAAACATAAATAGTCCACTTGTAATATCGAGCTTATCCGTTAATGAACCTGAATATCGCAATTCGTTGCTTATTTGATCCATAGATGAAGACCCTGGAGCATCAAAGAAACTTATAGATCTAGCATCTACATCAAGGTCCACTTCTAACGAGTATTCTCTTTTGCCAAATACATTTGTCCAAGTTCCATTTTCTCCATGCCAATTCATTGTTGCAGTTATAAAATCAGTTTCAGATTTTTGAAAACCAGGATTATCAATATTAAAATCAAGTGAATTTCTGTCAAAAGTACTATTTGGGGCTGGAACAGCAGCACCATCATCTGATTGACAGCCAGTACCGTTTGCACCTAAATGACATTGAGCAGCTGGACCACTTCCGTCCTGATTACTATTTTCAATTCTTAGCGCTATATCAAATTTATCATTTGGCTCATAAACGAATGCAAGTCTAATCGTATTTTGTTCAAATTGACCATGGTTAGAACCATCGTATGAATTTTTAAAATATCCAGAATCGTCACTTCTATGAATGCTAATTTTTGCTTTTAAGATATCATTTATTGGACCTGAAAAACTGTACTGCATAATATTGTTATTTCCACCAGGCCCACCTCCCTCAATAGCGAATCTTGCTTTTTGTTTTGTTTCATCTCCTGGAAGAGCTGTATTTACAAGAATTACACCTCCAGTTGAGTTTTTACCAAATAATGTTCCTTGAGGACCTCTTAAAACCTCAATACTTTCTAGATCAAACATATCAAACACCATTCCAGCACTTACACCCATATAAACACCATCGACAACTATTGC
>CEQY01201692.1_pt1 | contig 14182 bp, 13 predicted proteins | sample 361391 | NCBI WGS metagenome assembly CEQY01 (sample SAMEA2621075, study PRJEB7988) | marine metagenome | isolation source: saline water (ENVO:00002010), including | reverse complement strand
ATAGAGTGGAGTGTTTTGATTACTTCTCGACTGCCTGAGTTTCACCGCTCTTTCAAAAGTGATAAATCCATTCAAAGAAATTTGGTTGATAAATTCATGTTCACTAAAATCGGAATACTGTGGAGAGATGACAAATTTTGAGTAGCCCCCTCGTGCCCCCCCCAAGAGAAGAACAAAGGCAAAGACTGTCACGATCAGACTTACAAACATATTTGAATGAAATTTAGACTTTTTTCTATTCAAAGGAGTGAGCACTCTTCTCAGCGAGAAAGCTATTCCCACTATAAATATGCCTGCTCCTCCTAGGATAGGTACCAAAGGGTAATCTTTTTGAAGGGTTTCAAAAAGAGCTTGAGTGTCATCTTCAAGCAGTCCATAAAACAAAATATTTAAATGATCTTGAAAATAAGAATAAAAACCAAGGTCTGATATGAGTATAAATAAAGAAAGAAAAAGAGTGATAAAAAAATAAAGTCTTAAAAGTGAATTCATTATTTTATTGAGTGTATAACTTTTCAATAAGGTGATCATCACTCCGAGAAGAAAAGCCGGTATGAGAAAATAAGAAATCACTAAGGTGTCATACTTCCATCCCAGAAAAAAGGAATAAAAGACATCCATTAAATTATTTAAAAGAAGTTGGCTCTCTCCGTAATAGAAGACAAAAAATACTCTGGCGAGAAAAAAGATAAAGAGATGGAGAAGATAAATCTTTATCCATTGTTTGAGATAGTGAAAGGTGAAATCATTTCTATTTGCTTGCATAGAGTTTTTTAGTCAAAAGGTATTTTACATAAAAGATACAGAGAAAACCAATGATTAAATAAGTAAAGAAGTAAGCGTAGGCCACACCTTCAAACTGATAGTAGAAAGTTCCATAGCTAATCAGAGGGATAAATAAAAAGATAAAGTGCACAATGGCAATATAGGCAGCTTTAATCGGCTCCCCTATGGTGCTTAAGATGGTAGAACTTAGAACTCTTATCCCAAAAAAAGGATAGCTAAGGGGCACAAGTGAGAGGTATATCCATCCCATGTTCATCATCTCTAGATCAGGAGTAAACAAACCAATTAAACCTCTTCCAAAACTATAGAGAATAACAAATGCAGCTGCACTCCAAAAAAAGCACATCTTAAAGCTAATATTTACAGAGAGAAAAAGTCTGCGGTATTGTTTCGCCCCAAAGTTTTGTCCTACAAAGGGACCTAAGGCATTGGAGAGGGCAAAGAAAAATATGAAAGCAAATGACTCCAATCGACTGACGATGCCATAAGTGGCCAACTCAGTGGTTCCCAATCTAGCAATCATTCCCGTCGCGACAGCAATGGCCAGTGGACTTAAAATATTGGTCGAAGAAATAGGGATAGCGATATGAGTGATCTTTTTCCACGACGCAATTGCCGTAGCTATTTCTGGAACTTTAAATGAAATCATTCGGTATTTAAAATGCAATATTCCAAGGGAGAGCACCAAGGTGGCCGCTCTTGCTATCACTGAGGCAACCGCTGCGCCTTTCATGCCCATAGCAGGTAGAGGTCCGAAGCCAAAAATAAAGATAGGATCAAGAATTATATTCATAAATGCTGACCCCACCATTAAACCCGCCGCAGTTTTCATATGCCCCTTAGCTTTAATAGCTCCGTTGCCCACCATGGGAATGGTGAGAAACACAAAACCTGCCAGCCAAATAGACATATAATCATAGGCCAGAGGCATCGTTTCAGCAGTGGCCCCCAAAGATTTAAGGATGGGTTTTAAAAACAGAAAACCAAAGGTGACGCATATTAAGACTATAATCATTCCAAAGGTGAGACCATCGGAAGTATAGCGTTTAACTGACTCACTGTCCCCTTCCCCAATAGCTTTAGAGACCACTGCCGTAACTGCGAATCCCGCCCCCATGGCGAGGCTGAAAAAGAAATTAACTACGGGAAATGTGAGACTTAGAGCGGCCAAATCAATTTTGCCTAATTTAGCGACAAAATAGGCATCTGCTAGGTTAAATGTGATGACCGAGAAAATCCCCACCCCCATAGAAAGGGTCATACTGAGCAGATTCTTAGTTATATGGCCATCTAGCAGTTGTCGATTCATATTAAAATTAATTTAATTTACATGAAGAGAACTAAATTTCTTCTTGATCCGTTAAGTTTTCTTAATGTATAATTATTCTATGAGTAATAATCCCGTTTTTAATTTACGTCCCAATGAAAAGCTTAGCGTACTAATCGTGGATGATGAAGCTGATATTAGAGAAACTATCAGAATGTTCCTTGAGATGATGGAAATATTTACCTTTATAGTAGAAGCAAGCAATGGCGCTGAAGCACTGCAAAAAACACAAATTCAAAAATTTGATCTTATCATTACGGATTTAGTGATGCCTAAAATGACAGGAGCAGATTTTGTTAAAAATTATAGAACTTATGAGCATAGGATAAGATGTGCCAAAGAAACCCCTATCGTCATTTTATCTGCCAATGTCACGAACCAAGAGCTTAAGAAAGCAATCGAGTTTGGGGTCAAGAATATTCTCACAAAACCTTGCGAAGCCAATCAGTTTATGAACCAGATACAGTCTGTTCTGTTAAAAAAATATAAAGAAAAATTTATCTTTAAAAAAGCTCAGTCTGCTTAGTATCGAAAAACCTTTTCAGTTCTTTTTTCGTTCCCTTCAAAACATTCACTCTAGGTTTTGCTTTTTTCTCTTGAACAATATTGGCTCGATCGAAAATAAGCTCTACTTCGCTTTCAATATGACCGGTGCTTTGATTTTGCTTATTTTTAACCGCAAGTTTTGCATTTGAGTCTTTCACTAATTCTTTTAATAAGACTAAATTGATATTCGTATCCTGGTTAGCATCTCTACCATTAATGATAGCAAATTCCTCATCACTAAAGGCATGACCTGCGATTTTTACTTTGCAGTAACCTATCCCTCCGAGAGGCTTTCCACTAATAATCACCTTCCTACCTGTGTTATGGACTAAAGAGCAATCCATAGCAAAAGAGAGAATATAAAATAAAAATTGATCGAGAGCTTCTTCATCAGATTTTACATAGAAGTCATTTTCAACTTTAGCGTCGACAATGATTCCATGATTAAAGGCTTTTTCTTGAACTCTTTCTAACACAGCGTTTACTGATGCATTAAAATCCGCATAAACCTCTGCAGGCGTGAGAGGAACTTCAATCTCTTCCCCACTGGCCGTGATTTCAAAACGATCTCCGATCGTATTGGCCCTAACCAAATGATCTTTAATCCGATAGTTCTCTTCAATAATAGTGTTCACATAATTTGTTAAAAAATTACGCGTTTTATCCATATCTAAATTTTGAAATGTTTTTTTGATTATTTTTTGCGCAAGTAAATTATGGTCTAATTTTTTACTCTCCGCTTTTACCATATTTTCTACTTCAGAAATATTATGCGAAAGAAACTTTCTTCTCATAAACATTCCAACGACACTTAAAAGGAGCGTCAATTGTGCTAGAACAAAGGCAATGGCCATCAGTGATTGAGTTGTTTCAATTCCACTGGCGCTTTGAACCATACCTTCTTCAAGCTCCATTTTTAAAGCTTCTAAATCTTGGTATTTTCCAATGACATTAGATTGAAATAAATCCACTTCACTGGTCTCTGCCATATTGGCCACTTTCTCAATTTTTTCTCCAAACCAATGATTATCACTCACAAGATTATTCATCCCGGTGGTGAGTGCTTGAGTGGAATCCAAACTTTTGAGTTGAGAAATCACTTCTCCAAAGCATTCTCCCGTCATACTTTTAAAGTCAGTGGATAAAAAAGGTGAATTGAGATCTCTCCCCATTAAAGCTGTAAAGCTTTGATTCACTCTTTGAAAACAAACCCCCAATCCATTGGCCAATTTATAATAACTTGTCTGTTGCGCTGAAAGCGAGTTATTAAAAGTTGCGACTGAAATGATGGTTATAAGTGATAAGCTAAAACTAGCGATAAGAAATTTGCTCGACAACACAATTCTTTTCATATTGATTCCATGTCCTTTAGGTTCATCCTCATTGATTCCCCAGCTCATTCTCTCAATACCAGCTCATCTTCGTCAAGGATGAACATTTCTCTGTATATAATTTCAAACACTTAAGGCACCTCAAATTCACTTAAGCCTTGAAATTATTACAATTTCAACCTTGCTCTTTGTTCAAACAAGTCCATTTTAGCTATACTGAGAAGCGGAGAGATTATGCGCAAGAATGTTTTCATAGCGGGGCTCATCCTAAGTATTGGCCTTCACTTTTTAATTTTCAACAAAAAGTTTCAATTTTCATTGAATGACAATCTTTCTGCGTTGTTTGATCAAAAACAAAAAGAAAAAATCAATCCTCTTAAAATTAGAAGAATTGGAGATGAGAACTCAAAGTATAAAAGCTCCCTTCCCGCTTTAAGTATGGATCAAGTAAAGATTCAAAAACCTCAAGTGAGAAACAAACCATCGCCTCAAAAATTACCGGCGGTGACTGAGTTAGCAGAAAGTCCTCTTCAAAAGTCTGATCCTCCCGACACCAAAGATGGACTTCTCCCTGAAAAAGCCATCTCAAAATTAAAACTTTCAAATAATAAAATAAAGAGTTTTCTAAAATCCGATAACTCTATGCAAGCTCCAGCTGAAATTCTCAGCGCTTTCGCAGCCACAAGTGTCAATTTTGATTTGGTCCTTCCCCACGGAATGACTCCCGATAAGCTGAATCAAAAAGAAATGGTTTTTTATAGTTTCTACCAAAGAACCGCGAGAGCTTATTTTAATTCCTTTGTCTCGGAGTTAAATTCATTTCGCACCAGTAACCCTCACCTTCGTTTTCCCTTAACAAGCGATAAACAAGAAATTGCAGGAAGAATAACTTATGATAAAAACGGTGATATCTTAAAGATTGAAACCCTGAAATACACCCAGATCGCAAGGCTTCAAGACTTCTTTATGGATGTTCTCAAAAATATGGATGCCTTTCCCAATCCCCCTAAGGATTTTTTCACCCACAAGGACTACTTTACTGTAAATTTCGTTTTAACCGTTAATGACACTAAAACTCAATAGAGATCGCTGGTTCTTTTAAATGATTTATCACTGATTTAAAAAAAGCGAATTTTTCCTTGGGGAAAACATCTTCTCCTACAGTGCGAATTTCTTTTTTCAATCTGGAAAGAGAATTCACTTCAATCTTCTGATCTGGGATAAGCTCATTAATAAAATCTCGCTCTAATTTCTTTTTTTGAAAGACTTCATTAAAGTCTGCATGGCCTGCAATAAGTTGTTCTACTTTTTCTCTGTCTTGAGGCTTGAGAGTTTCATTCACATAGCAAGAGACAAGAGATTCGTAGTTAGATGCATTCATCTTAAGGCCTCCGAGTTTGTCATATCAGAAACAAGTGAGTGTTTAGCGTTATGATAGAGCTCAATAACTTGATGTCTTTTAAGAGCAAAGATTTCTTGCAACTCTTCGATGCTTAGATTTTGTTTTTCTTTTAAATAGAGTATCGCTTTTTTCTGAATGGTGAGTTGATGAAAATTTTTGTACTCATAAAGATTTTGAGTCGAAGGTTTGATTTTTCTATATTTTTTACGGGCCAGCTCATAAATCTCATTATAAATCTCAACAGTGAGAAGTCGCTTTAAGGCCACTCGACTCTTTTTATTATCCGAATCAAATTCCAATTGCATCAGATAGTCTTTTTCTCGCAAAGTATAAACCGTGTAGGCATCAATCACCAATTGCTCGGCCTGAACTTGATCAGCGCTTAGGGCATAGGCAAAACTGTAAAACTTGGGAATGAGACTATCTATAAAGATCTCGAGTTGATTCTTATTCATACTAAAATGATAGGAAATCCATCGCGATTTGCAAACAACCTTCCACTTAATTTCGTAAAATTAAGGACTTAAAGCCAGTGAAGCCAAGTTTTCTTACTGAATTTGTTGAAATCTTTAAGTTTTTGAGTCAAAGAGCCGATAAATCTATGAGGTTTATGACTTAAGGGAAACTTATGAAAACGATTAAACACTTTAGCCTTTTGACATTCTTATTGCTGGCCATGGCGAGTTGTACTCAAACCAGTGACCAATCGAATGGCGGCGATGATAATAGTGGCGGTGGAACAGGTTTTGGCATCTGCGGATGTGCGGCCAACACCCCCCAAGGCTCTACATGTACTGGAACAGATGGGACGACTCAATGTAGTGGAACTCTTCCCGCAGGTGGGAATTGTGCTTGTGCCTCTTCTACTCCCATCGGGCAAACTTGCTCAAACGGTGTAGGTGGTACATGTAACGGAACATACAACCCAGGCTCAACTGGTGGCGGTGGTAATTGTACCGGCACAACTTCTGATGGGACAGGTGCGGGAACTGCGATTCACCATTTTGATATGCTCTTAGCAGGACACCAGTCTTGGAAACCTGGAACTTATAGCGACCCACTGGCCAGCTCAACCATGCCAACGGTACAAGAATCCATGTATCTCTTTAGATCTGATAATAGATTAAAAGTAAGAATGAAAGTAAATCCTCAGCCTTATCCTGCGAAAGACGATGAATACTGCTATGGACGAAATACTGGCTCTGTTGCCGATGCTTTTAATTACACCAAACTTAAATATGAAGTGCATCTTAGAGATGTGAAATGTGACAATATTGATTCCACCAATCCAAATAATTGTTTAAGCGGATGGTATCTTGGACCTCGTTACCGTAGACAGATCATTGGACCTATTGGAGAAAATAATTGTTCTAACCAAATTGATTTAGGCAGCATGAGAAATAACACACCATACGGAACAGTTATTGAAGTGTCTGACGTTAAATCAGATAGTACTTGCCAGTATAATGATACTCATTGTCCTTCAGAAGATTATGTAAGGACAGCGAGCTGCTGGCATATGACATTACAAATTGTGACAGATTACACCCAAGATTTTAAATAAACTTTAGAATTTTGAGTGATTTAAAAAGGCATAGGGGGCGATGGAAATCGCCCTTTTTTTTTACTTATTATATTTATCAGGGATGGCCTGTTTTTGACGACTCCATTCGGTGGTTCGTCCAAAGAGAGAGACCCCTACATAGCCTCGAAGCTTAAGAGTGTCTTTGCCATCAAGTTTCATAAAGGCAGAATAGGTCTTACCTTTTTTGGGATCATAGATTTCCCCCCCACTCCATTCATTATCTTTAAACTCAAAGCCTTTGAGATTAACCAGTCCAATGAGTGAGCGAGATCTTTTATCTTTATCCGGGTTATTTTCATCTAATTTTTCTTTAACTTTGCCTTCATGGATGTCTTTGATCCAAACAAGTTTTCCAAGGTATTCATCACCTTTTTTATAAATTTCTATAACTCCGCTTCCACTTTCGGCCAGCCAAAAACCTAGAATATCATCTGCTTTATAGTCTTTAGCAAAACCGCTAGTTGAGATAAGCGTCAGCAATAAGATCGCATAGATTTTTTTTACAAGCATAGGAGACCTCCACCATTAAACCAGGACAAGTAATATTTATTTCGTTTATTTTACCACCGAGCAGATCAAAAGCAATAAAGCGCACATCGTCCTCATAAAGTTCCTGTGCAATTTCATCACATATATTTTTTAACTCTCCCTCTAGTCTAAACTCCTTAAACTGAGCTCCTTGGGCAATATTGGCTAAATACTCTCCTGCATTGGGAGTTTTAATGATCGTTCCCAACTCTTGCCCATCAAAATAAATAGAGCGCAACTCTCCTTGATACACATCTTTAACAAAAGGTTGAGCCACGATAGCACCATGAAAAGCTTCTACTTTATTTAAAAACTTCTTCTCTAAGTTGGAATCGATCGCACATTTCTCAACACCTATGCCTGAGTAGAGATCAAGAGGTTTTAAAATAAGCTCTTCTACTCCTTGGGCTTTCAGTTTATCCAAAAATAAACGAAACTCAGTGAGAGAACTTCCCACAAAGCTGGGATGGGAATGGGCCAGATCCCGAAAGGCCACGAGTTTCTCATTATACTGCATAATCTTTAAAGGAGGATTACACACCTCAAGTCCTACTCGATGTTGTAAAAAATCAAGCATCCAAAGATAACGCTGGTAACGAGTGTCATAAGGAGGATCCACACGCATATGGAGAACATCTTCGCGCTGAAGCTGATAACGAATCTCACGGCCAAGTTCAACTTGATTGAGATAGTAACCATCCTCTTTAAATTCCCCAGAAAATTCATAAAGAACCAGTTCTGCTTCACCCAGATTGGAGATAGAAAAGTCTTTCTCAAAAAGAAGATATGATTTTATTCCCTTCGCTTGAAAGCTGAGGGCCATCATTAAGGTTGAGTCTTTTTTAATATTTAATTTTTCTAAGGGGTCGATAAAAAATATATGTGCCATTTATAATTCCTTCTTTTTTACAAATTCTAGAAAACTCATCTCACCAGTATATTCATTTTCCAGTTTAATAAGTTTATGCATAAAATCTTTTAAATTTAGATTCATCTTTTTATATAATTCTTCAATTTGGTTTTGTTTAGCTTCATAAGTTCTTAAAGCCGCAAAACGTGCGTTATTCCATTTTACTTTGAGAGGCCAGCACTTCGGTGTCTCAATATTATTTTGTTTACAATAAAGCCGAATGCTTGGCTCAAAGGTATTGCGCATAAAGTTTTCAAAAATAAAGCTTGGTTTATTTTGTGCTGTTTTATACTTCTGTGCCAAAATCTCTGAGAGCTTTACAATTTCATTATTCATAAGCCTCCCCTGCAACTTGCGTTGACTTCTTTTTTGGTAGTAGTCCTCATTTAAGTTGAGATACTCTCTTTGAAGCTTTTGGGCGACAAATTCTGCAAGGTTTTCATTAAATTGTGTTTGGTTTTTGACAAAGAAGATAGTGTGTATCAGCTCATGAAAAATGAGTGCGACTAATTGTTCGTCGTTAAAATGAAAGAAACTACTTAGGATATTATCGTCAAAAGGAATCATTGGGTGATTCAAAGTGGAGTAAGCATAAACCGGTCGCATATAAGTATGAAAGCCCTCCTCTTCTTTTTCAGCTTTAAAATTCATTGCAGAGCTTTTTCTAAAAAACCCTAAGTAGGGAAAACATCCGGCGATAGGAAAACAAGAGGGAAGTGCTTGGATTTTATTATCCGGGGAATGAATCACGAGATAACTTACAGCATCTTGGTCTAAAAAAGTCGTCTGTTCATAAATATTGGTGGCTTTGATGTCAAAGTATTGATGAAAATAAGCTTTTGCTTTCTGAATGAGTTTTATTTTTTCTTTATGCTCTTGAGAGACGTCTTTGTCGGCCAGAACTTTTTCGTTCGCTCGGCCTTTGTATTCTAAGGCTATTTGTCCTGTGCCTTGCTCATAGATATAAGAAATTTTGGCGCAGGAAAATAAGCATAAAAAGAGAACAAATTTCATCTCTCTATCTTAGTTGAATATGGCTTAAAATATCCAGGATAATCCCGCCGTATAGGTGAGATTGTTTTCAGCTTCTTTGGTCTCAAATTCTGGCATAACAGTTTTGGCCCCAAGAGTGAGACCTAGCAGTTCAGTAAAGCGAAATCTTAGACTGAAAGCAGCATAACTTGATGAAAAGACTTCTCGATCTTGGGTGACTTCTATATCAGAGCGTGTGCCTGATGCATTTTCTGCGTCATATAGAGTTCTCCCTGAAGTTGCAAATTGAGCATAACCGATGGAAAGCGTAGGAATAATCGCCGCTTTTCGACTGGCAAAAGCTTGTCTGATCCCCACCCCGGTTACTTCTGTGACAACAATATTTTGTATTTCATGAATAGTTGTATCATCAATTTGGACTTTTCTATCATCCACAAGCGTTTCTTCCGATTGAGAATAGTTAAGTTCTAAGGCAGTGTACTCCCACATAAACCATGCCCAGTTAACCGAAACACCCTCAGACGTAGTCACTGCAGCACCGGGGTTAGGATTCTCATCCGTCTCGATTCCTTCAACTTTTCGAATAGACTTAGTGTAGTTCAGACTTAAATCCACATAAGCCCAGCTGCTGGTTGATATAACGAACAAAAATAAAATGAATAATTTCATACTCAGTCCTTGAATATAATTTAGGGTGCTGATTTACGAGTCAAAATAAAAACGATGCACCCAAGTCCTATGAGCACCAACATGGCTTTTAAATACTCATTGATAGGAGCGAAGCCAAGGCTCATTCCAAAAATAAGAATAATAGTGAAAACAGACATGACTTTAGCTTTGGGTCTGATCACCTTATTCGTTTCCCAATCTATTATAGCATTACCAAAGTAGGGTAATCTAGTGAGCCAAGAATGCACTTTGGGAGAGCTTTTAGAAAAACAATAGGCCGCCACTAATAAAAAAGGAGTGGTGGGCACTACGGGCAAAAGCGCGCCTATAACCCCCAAAACAACACAGATCCAGCCAAGGCCAAAGAGTAAATAGCGGTAGGCAAAATTTTCCTCCACTGCTCTCTCCTATTGGTCTTTAGGGGGAAATCTTCCATAGTCTTGGACAATTTCACCTTGAGCTGAAAGAGCAGTTGAACTGGTAATTTTCACATCAACCCAATGCCACATATAATTTTTGTCCTCTTGCTCTGGTTTGAAGTGAACGATGCGGTAGCAACTGGTTCTCCCTTTCCACTTCAACTCACCTTTCATTGAGCCTTGGGATTCGACCAACACCCGGTAATTCTTCCCCACCATGTCTTGGCGAAGTTTTTCTTGAATTTTTAATTGATAGGCCTGAATTTCACGTAAGCGCCTGCCTCGAATATCATCAGAGAGAACATCATTCATGCGAGCGGCCTTCGTCCCTTTTCTTGCAGAAAAATTATAGGAATAGATAAAATCATACTGGGCTTTATCTAATAGCTCCAAAGTTTTTTGATGTTCAGCTTCAGTCTCATTTGGAAAACCTGCAATAATATCCGTTGAGATGGTGATATTCGGATTTGCCTCTCGCAGTCTCTCAAGTCGCTCTAAATAATGCTCAATAGAGTATTGTCTAAGCATTCTTTGTAAAACAGTATTGGATCCACTTTGCACCGGAAGGTGGAGGTGGTTGGCCAATTTTTTACTTTTTCCATGGGCTTCAATGAGCTCATCAGAAATATCGTAGGGATGGGAAGTGGTGTAGCGAATGAGTGCAAGGCCTTCAATTTTCTCTAGCTCCATAATCAACTGAGCGAGAGACTCTCCATTTTTCTTTCCAAAGGAGTTTACGTTTTGCCCTAGTAGAGTGACTTCTTGCACGCCTTGGTATTTTACGAGTCTTGCCACATCATTCACAATCTCAGAGATGCTTCTAGATTTTTCACGCCCTCTGGTAAAAGGTACAATACAGTAAGAACAAAATTTATCACAGCCTTTAATGATATTTACAAAAGCTTGAGGGGAGCCATGGTTGATCTTCGTTTCGATAGAATAATTATCAGTGCGGTCCCAGCTGGTGACAGCGAATTTTTTATCCCCGCTGTAGGCGCGATAAACCAGCTCTCCGATATTATCAATCACATCTGTCCCAAAAGCGAAATCAAGTTGAGGGTATTTTTTTAATAATTCTTTTGATTCGGTTTGAGCAATACAACCACCGGCCGCAATTTTCACATCTCTGGTCTCTGATTTTTTTTGATGCTTCGTATTGCCTAAATGAGAATAAAATTTCTGATTGGCCAAGTCGCGAATAGCACAAGTATTAAACAAAAGCAGATCAGCATCATCTTGGCTTTCTGTAAGGGTAAAATTCATGGGTTTAAGATGAGAGAGGATTCTCTCAGTGTCATGATAATTCATCTGACAGCCATAGGTTTTAACCCAGACTTTTCTTTTAGGAAATTCGAGTTCCCCCACTTTTACAATGTCGGGCATCTCACTCGCTTGAGTTTCTGATTCTACGTTCACAAGGGCTCCTTATTTAATGGTCTTATGAAGAATCAGCAATCTAGCAAAGCCGGGTGATAATGTACAGCATTATTCTATTTTTTAGCGATCTTATCACTATACGACTCAAGTCCAATTCCTGTTAAAGCAAATTTGATAAAGTTCATAATTCCCCCGGTAAACAGGGCCACCATCATCTTATCAAAAGAGCGATATTTTTTTGCTGTATAGGGATACCAAATCACTTCACATTTTGAACTATTGCTATCAAAAATAATGGATTTCATATTGGTAAAGCCACGAAGTCCATGCACTCCTTTATAGCGTCCAATTCCAGAATTCTTCACCCCACCAAAAGGAAGGTTTGGATTTCCTTCGGTAAGCATCACATTGTTAATAGAAACATTTCCTGTATGCAGGGCATGGGCAACTCGCTCGCATCGGTTCTTGTCCCCTGACCAAATAGAAGCGGATAAACCGTATTCAGATTGGTTGAGTTTATCGACCAGATCTTGCTCACTGGTAAATTTCATTAGCGGTAAGATAGGTCCAAAAGTTTCTTCATTGGTGATTTTCATATCATCCCTTAGATTTTCAAAAACAAGCGGCGGAATAGCACGAGACTTTCCATCCCAATCCGCTCCACTGAGAACGCTCGCGCCTTTAGAAGTTGCATCTTGCATATGATCAGCGACAATTTGAACTTGCCCTTCTGTGGTCATAAGCCCCAACTCCCCTTCTCCATCAGTTTCTTCACCGAGACGAATTTTTTGGACTTCACTTAAAACAACAGCTTTAAATTTTTCATAAATACTTTCATGAACATACACTTGCTCAACAGATGTACAGCTTTGTCCGGTACACGTCAGTGCTCCCCAAACAACTCCTCTGGCAGCTCTCTCAATATTTGCATCTTCAAAAACAATCGCAGGGTCTTTTCCCCCCAACTCTAACTCAACAGGGATGAGCTGCTCGGAAGCTTGGCGCATGATTTTTTTTCCAGTTGCCACAGAACCTGTAAAAAAGATTTTATCCGGACGCTGATCGATTAAAGCCGTCCCCATTTTTCCAGTTCCATAAACAACTTGAACCCATTCCGATTTTATTCCACTTAATTCCATAAGTTCTTCTAACACACCTTCAAGTGGAGTGAATTCAGAAGGCTTATAAACCACAGTATTCCCCGCAACAAAAGCAGCCGTGATAGGAACAATAGCTTGATAGAAAGGATAGTTCCAAGGACTAATGACGAGAATGGTTCCCAGGGCATCGTAATAAATTTTCGATTTCTTCCCCATCAGTGCAATGGGAGTGGCGACGGTTTCATCCTTAAGGGCTTTTTTTGTATTTTTCTCTAACCAATGAAGATGATCGAGGACGCCAAAGATTTCAGAGACCAGGGCATCTGTTTTGGTTTTTCCGTTATCTTTTTGAATGCGCTCAATGATCCACTCTCTGCGCTCAAGGATAACTTCTTTGAGCCTCGTGATAAAAGTTAATCTTTCTTCGATACTCATTTGAGTCACTTCCACTTGGTTTTGACGAGCACGTTTAAAAACTTTGCCAGCAATATCTACTTCTGAATGATCAGCATTTATGACTAGGTTTTGAACTTTGTTCTTCGCATAGCTATCCGTGTACTGTTCCATCTCATCAACTCCTTTGGGGATACTTTTTATTTCGCTATCCCATTTTAAAATATTATGAATTTGTTGTCCGTTATCGTTTAAGTTTGAATAATAAAGTGTGAGCGGTACGCCTTTGAGACCAATATTGACCAGTCTTAGTTGGGAAGCGACAAAGCCCTCCCCTTGGGCTTTCTCCGAAAGCTTTAAAATGAGAGCTATGAAAAACTTAGGGATGATGGCAAAGACAATAAGCACTAACTTCAACCCATCAAGATCCTCTTGGTTCATATACTTCAACATTTTATCTGCATAGCGAGCTTGTTCTGTATCAGAAAACTTCGGTAGCTCACCATCTCCCGGAATCACCACATCACCTAGCTTTAACAGTCCTTTGTATTGAAGGCTTGATAAAATAAACGTTCCCATTAAAACCCCACCTTAGCTGCTGCCATCTTGGACAAAGCCATGATAGTTAACGAGGGATTGATTCCAGGAGCGTTGGGAAAAATAGAGCTATCAGCGCAAATAATATTTTTATGTTCATGCAAATGAAAATCTGGGCTCACCACAGATTTTTCTGAATCACTGCCCACACTACAGCCCCCCATCAAATGGAGCCCAATGGGTAAATTCCCTTCCATGATATTAAGAGCCCCTTGGGAT
>CEQY01004996.1_pt1 | contig 14215 bp, 13 predicted proteins | sample 361391 | NCBI WGS metagenome assembly CEQY01 (sample SAMEA2621075, study PRJEB7988) | marine metagenome | isolation source: saline water (ENVO:00002010), including | reverse complement strand
TGCTTTACACGCAGGATGTCGGGAGTTCGAATCTCTCATCGCCCACGATCTTATGGATTTAGTAAGTATTATTATTTCAGTCGTTCTGTACATAGTCATACCTGCAATCGTTTTTGTTATGGCAGTTATGTTAGATACAGATGAACCTTAGTAAATATAATTAGTAGTGTGTTGGTATGTATATTATGCTCTATTAATAAAATTTTTTTTGTAGTATTTTTAGCGGGAGAAAGAAATCGTGGAAGATCAAAGACATAACCTCAAAGATTTATTGAAGAAGAAAAAAAATAATGAAAATCAAAAAAAAGATGATTTTAATTGGAAATTTATTTTCATTATAATCGCCTTCTTTTTTGTATTAACTATATTGATAATTTCATCAAACTTTTAATATAAACGTACCTAATTTATATCGTTTCCATCCCTATCAAGTAGTATTGGTTTTCCAAAGCCTAACTTTTCTATAAGATCTAACTGTGTTCTTGCATCTCCAGCAACCACATATATCATGCTGTTACCATTTAGGTATTTATTTGATAATTCCTGAACATCTTCAACCGTCATATTGGAAAGTGTATTTTGACGTTCCGATATATAGTCAACTGGAAGATTATATTTGCTAATATTATCAAGCATATCAATTAGACTGCCTAACGTTTCAAAACGTAATGCATTACTTTTAATTAATTTATTTTTTGTTATATCCAAATCACTTTGAAAATAGGTTTCACTATAATTAGTAATCAAATCTCTGAAAATCTCTAGTGATTCAAGTGTAACATTAGTTCTAACTTGTGAGTATGCATAAAAAGGAGTCTGAAATTTATTTGTTCTTAAGAAAGATCCTGCTCCATAAGTATATCCTTTTTCAAGTCGTAATGTTCTCATTAGTCTTGCTTCCATTCCACCACCTAATCTATTATTTGTAACGTTAAGTGGATATATTAACGGGTCAGTACCTGGAACAGTAAGAGTTCCAACTGTAATTGCAGATTGTTTCGCATCTGGTATATCTATAAAGTAAACAGTAGGCTTTGAAGGAGGATTTACCATTTCAATTTTAGGTAAATCAACTGATTGACCTTTCCATTTTTTATTTAAACTACTTAAAACATTTAATGATTCATTTTCACTTATATCACCAACAATATGAAAATGAGATACTTTTGGTGAAATATTTGTTTCAAAGTATTCTTTTAAATCATTCATAGTTATTGAGTTTACACTTTCAGTTGTACCGCCCAATGGAATTGAAGATGGATGTGCATTTCCATAGAGTTTCTTACTTAAAGCATTAAATGCTAAAGATTGTGGATTACCTTTAACTTGTTGAATATTTGATAATCTTCTAGTTTTTGCAATTTCAAAAGCTTCCTTATCCCACCTTGGTTCAGTTAAGATTTCATTTACTAAATCTAGGGTTTCCTCAAGATTTCTAGCTAAGCTATTTCCATAAATACTAATACTTTCTAAATCAGCACTTATTGAGATTGATGAGCCTAAAAGATCAACTGCTTCTTCTAATTCTGCCGGTGTTTTTGTTTTTGTTCCTTCATTCATTAGATTTGCAAGAAGGCTTGCTGTACCAATCTTATTATTCTTATCTAGAAGTTGTCCTCCGTCTATTCTAAGATAAAATTGCACCAATGGTAATTCTGAATTTTCAATTCCATAAAGCATTGTTCCATTTGAAAGACTATTTTTCCATACTTTTGGTATAGTAAGAAGAGGTAATTCTCCTAAAGGTGGTTCTGATCTATCATATTTTGTTTCAGTCTTTATAAAAGGCTTATTTTCTTGACCATATTTCATATCAAATTGCTTTTCTTTACCGCGAACAACTTCTTCTTCTTTGATGAAAGCTTCTTTTGATTCATCCAATATTAGTTCAGGCTGAGATTGCGGAACCACGCTTAAAATAACGCTGTTTTGATTTTTAATATATTTATTATAAACGCGCATAACATCTTCTTTTGAAACATTTAAAATATTTTCAATATCCTTAGTAACAAAACCAGGGTCCCCTGCATATTCATTGTAGAATCCAAGCTGTCTAGCTTTACTTAAATTGGTAGAAATACTATTATAAAACCCTGTTTCTTGACCAGCTTTAATACGCTTTAAGTCATTATCACTAACACCATTCTCTTCAAAGTTTTTTAGTGCCTGCATTATAGCACCATGCACATCATTTAATGAGGTATTAGGTTTTGCGCGTACGGTAATTTGGAATTGTCCTGAAATCTCTGCTGAATAATTATACGCATTTGCAGCTGGAGCTAATTTTTGTTTTTCAATAATTTCTTTGTAAAAAACAGAATTTCTTCCGTCGGATAAAATTTCACCTAATGTATTTAAAGCATAAGAATCTTTACTATATTGCTCTACTGTTGGAAAAGTTAAAGAAAGCTGAGGAAGTTGAGCATACTTGTCAAGGTGATACAGTTTCTTTGTTTCAGAAAGTTTTACAAGTTTTACTTCTGGTTCTTCAATAAAATTTTTGTTGGGTTTAATTTCACCAAACCATCTTTCAACAAGTTTTTTTGTTTCATCAAATTCAATATCACCAGCAATGACTACTGTTGCGTTGCTTGGACCATAAAACTCGTTATAGAACTCTTTAACATCTTCAATAGTGGCCGCTTGTAAATCTTCTAGTTCTCCAATTACGGACCAGCTATATGGATGTCCTTTTGGATATAAGGCTTTTTGAATGATACCACTACTGTGTCCATATGGTTGATTATCAACTCTTTGTCTTTTTTCATTTTTTACAACTTGAATTTCTCCCTCTAATGTTTCAGCGTCCACAGTATTAATCATAAAACCTAATCGATCTGAATCAATCCACATTAATTTTTCAAGAGCATCTTTAGGTACAACTTCGTAGTAAATGGTATAATCAAAACTTGTTCCACCATTTCTACTACCACCCCATGTCGGAATTAGAAGGCGGTTAGCACCCCTTGGAGTATTTTCAGATGCAGTAAATGCCATATGTTCAAAAAAATGAGCAAATCCGGTTCTTCCTGGTTTTTCTCTATTTGAACCAACATGTACAATAGTTGAAATAGCAACTAACGGATCGGATTTATCTTGATGAAGAATAATTGTTAAACCATTATCTAATTTATATTTTTCATAATCAATTGATAATTGATTTGTTTCCACTTTAACACAACCAAAAAATGTAATCAATATTATAGTTATAAAAATTTTCCTTAGTGACATTATTACTCCTTATTAAATTTCGATTTTAAAGATAATATTTTTAAATGAATTTTCATTTAAAATTTTTAAATTTTTGTAATGTCCAATGTACTTATAATTCTTTCATTATCTTTTTTATTGTCTTGTTCGGATGGCGGTAGTACTCAATCAGTTGAGGACGTTGGAGATGATACGACTAATGAAGATGGCTCAGGAGGCAATTCAGGAACTGGAATCATACCTGAACCTGTTGCAAACTTTACAGTATCTCAAAATGAGGGTGAAGCACCTATTGATATTTTATTTTCAAGTACATCAACGGGAGAAATAAATTCATATCTATGGAATGTTGATGAAGATATAGAAATAGAAAGTACTAACTCATATTTTGTACATACATACAATGAATCTGGAACTTTTGATATTTCATTAACTGTAATTGGTCCTGGAGGTCAAAATACTCTAACAATTGAAGACTTGATTAATATTTCTGAACCAGATACATCCACTGAAACAGGTTTATTCAATGAAACAATGATGTATGATAACGAAAATAGAGAATATTTAATTTATATTCCTTCATCTTACGACCCAAATTCTGCCACTCCTATTCTATTCGCATTTCATGGATTTGGTGGATACAATCAATACTTTATTAACACCGCAGATTTTAGATCTTTAGCTGACCAGTTTAATTTTGTTGTAGTATATCCGCAAGGTTTGGTTTGCGGAGATGGAACTACATGGAATACTCATCCTCCAGGAGGTGATAATAAGTGTAGTCAAGATGATATTGGATTTTTTGGTGCTTTATTATACCAAATTTCAGGTAACTATAATATTGATTCATCAAAAGTTTTTTTAACAGGATATTCTAATGGAGCTGATTTCTCATATTCAATGGCTTGCTATCAAAGTACATTAGTTACAGCTATTGCTCCAGTCTCAGGTTTAATGCCAATGAATGATTCAAGTGAATGCCAACCAAGTCATGCCACTTCAGTAATGATATTTAATGGAACTATTGATTATTCTAGACCTTATAGTGGAATTGCTGGATACATGATGGGTGTTGATCAAACTGTAGCTTATTGGTCTCAGTATAATAATACTGATTCATCACCTCAAACTAATATTGTTGGAGATATACAAAACTATACCTATTTAAACGGAGATAATAATACAACTGTTGATCTATTTAAAATTATAAATGGTGATCATTATTGGTTTAATCTGTCTTACAATGGTAATTCCATGGAGGAATTAATTTGGAACTTTTTTTCCAGTAATTAAAATTAAAAAGCAGTTTCAGTAGTTGTAATAACGTGCATTATTTCTAATCCAAAATTACCTTCTTTTTTATCAGCTAATAAAAAACCAATCGAAGAAATTTTTTCTGCTTTCAGTTTTGGAGATAATGGCCTTCGAGCTCCCATTATATATGCTTTAAATTCATCCATCGAAATTTCAACATCAATCCATTCATTCTTCATAGTTTTAAAGTTGACGGCATAATTTGCATACGTATTTCTCATTCTTAATCTAAACTGATAAGTACGACCATCTCCCTTAACTCTGATTTTAAATTTTGTTGTGTCTTTAGGAATTTTTTCTGATAAAGAATTTCTACAGGATGCAAAGCCACCTCTATTTTCTAGGGACAAGTAACCATTAAATAACATATTATTTTCGTTATTAAGAGAGATATATGATTTTGATATACCTCCCATAACATCATCATTTACAATTCTCCAATTTTCAAGTCCTATATTCATTGAAGGTTGAAAAATTATCATATCTTGACCGAATAGCTTGGTGGCAATAATAAAAAACAAAATTATTTTTGTTATCCAAATTTTCATTACTTAAATATTAATATTTTTTTTCCCATTTGAAAAATGATATATTATCATCTATGGATAAAACTGCTATAATAGCTTTAGGAGGAAACGCTCTTTCTGATAAAAGTCAAGCTGGTACGATAAATGAGCAGTTTAATAATACCCGTAAATCTTTATCTAAAATAATAAAGTTTTTAAAGGAAGATTATAACATATGTATTACACATGGTAATGGTCCACAAGTTGGTGACGAATTACTACGAATGGACCTATCCCAAAACGATGTCCCGCCTCTACCTTTAGGTGTTTGCGTTGCTGGAACACAAGGAACAATTGGCTATATGATTCAGCAAACCTTTCAAAATATTCTTGATGAAGAAAAAATCGATAAAGAAGTGGTAACACTTTTAACACAAGTAGTTGTAAACCCAAATCATCCCTCATTGCAAAATCCTACAAAATATGTTGGAAGAAGAATGACAGAAAAAGATGCAAAAAAAATAGCAAAAAAGATGAATTGGATTGTTAAAGAGCAAGAACCTGGAGAGTGGAGAAGAGTTGTTCCTTCACCAGATCCTGATTTTGTTATGCATGGAATTAGTATTCGTACTTTAGTACAAGCAGGAATTGTAGTTTTGGCCGCTGGTGGTGGTGGAATTCCAGTTTTTGTAAATGAAGAAGGAAGATTTGAAGGAATTGATGCTGTAATTGATAAGGATTTAACTGCAGCAAAGCTTGGAAGGGTCATTAGAGCTGATGAATATTATATAATAACAGATATTGATCAAGTTTATCTTAATTTTGGTTTTGAAAATCAATCACCAATTCCTCAGATGACTGATACCCAAGCAAAAAAATACCAAGAAGAGGGACATTTTAAGCAAGGTAGTATGTGGCCTAAAATTCGTTCAGCAATTCATTTTTTAAAACATCATGGTAAAAAAGTTATAATAACTAATATTGATAATATTCAAGATGCTATTGATGGAAAAGCTGGAACAACAATTGTAAAAGAATAACATGGACTTATTTTCTGCGAATCAAATGATGTGGGCAGCATTCATTATTGGAAATTCTGCTCCAATAATATTTTCTATTCTCTATTACTTTGGATACATCTCAAAAATGTTTCAGTTATTTATTATTGGAATTCTAATTGGTTTTTTATGGGAAATACCATTTGGACTAGCTGGAGATTCTTTTCATTTAATATTAATTAATTGGCCAATTGATATACCTCTTGCAAGAAATATCACATATTCATTCATTGACAGTCTAATTTTTCTTATTGGAGTTTTTTTGGCCCGTTTAGTTTTAAAAGATTTTAATTTTTTATACCAATTTAATTACAAAGCTTTAGCTATTATGGTTTTTTGGGGAAGTTTCTCTGAGTTTTTAATTGATTTGAATGGAAATGGAAAACTATGGCTGTTCATTGAGAATTGGTATAATCCTGTTTTCATTTCTATCAACAATAATGATTTAACTATTATTCCTCAATTGATATGGCTATTTGCTCCAATATTATACTACTTAGCAATTCTTAAATGCGCAAAAAAGAAATTTTAAGAAAAAAACTTAAGAACTCTAGAAGTAAGCTCGTCAATTCATATGTTACTTCAAATTCAAGCAAAATTTTTAATACCTTAAAAAACTTTTTAAATCAACTTAGTTTTAATTCTATAGCGGTTTACAAATCTTTTAATAATGAAGTTTTAACCAATGATATTATAAGTTATTGTTTAAGTATGGATAAAGTTGTTTGTCTACCTGTTTTGAAAGATTTAAATATCATGGAGTTTCATCAAATAAATTTCAGATCAAAAATGAAGTTAAATAAGTATGGTATTAGTGAACCTATCAATAGTTCAAAAATAAATACCAATAAAATTGATATTATTATAATACCCTGTCTTGGGTTTAATGAAAATTTATATCGCATAGGGATGGGCAAAGGATATTACGATAAGATACTTGAAGATAATGAATCTTCAACTTTAATATGCTTAGCTTTTGAAAATCAATTCATTGATGAAGATTTTGAAGAAAAACATGACATTAAAATGAACTATATTATAACTGAAAATTCAATTTTGTTTTAAAAAAACTTTTGTTTCATCCAAAGATCCATCATTTTGTGCTGGATTTATGTTCATTAAAAAGCACATCATTTCGTATAAATGAATATTTTGAATTACAGGACCTTTAAAATTTTCCTTAAATGCAGGACCTCGAGCTATAAAAATACCATCCATTGATTTATAGTCAGGATCATATCCATGAGAACCAGGTGAAGGATTTCTTCCTGGTTTTTGAATGCTCCATCCTTCATCAGCAATAAAAATTATTGGTTCAATCCTGTCATTATTTGAATAATTGAATTTTGCAGGAAAATCATCCTTTTTATATACCTCAGTATGCTCAATATTTTGAAGTTGTTGATAAATAGTTTCAATATCATTTTCACTTGGACGAATTTCTATAAAAGGCCCTCCACCAATAGTAACTACATCATCTAAATTTATATAATCAGCAATATTAATAATTTGATCTGCAGGAGTATCTACCATTCCATGATCTGAAACAATTACTAAATTTACTTCATTCATTAAACCTCTTTCATCCAATCCATCTAATAAGTGACCTATTGCATCATCAACATCCTTAATTGAATCGACTACTTCTTGAGAGTTTGGACCATATCTATGTCCAATTGTATCAACTATACTAAAATATGAAGCTAAGAAAGTTGGCCTATTTGTTCCTTCAAGATCGAGCCATTCAAGTAGTTGTTCCATCCTGCTAATATTGGTTGGTGAATCGCTATAAACATAATATTCTGATGGTCTAACCCCTTCAATTTCAGCATCAGACATTGGCCAAAACATTATCATAGCCCTTTTAAGCTGTTTTTCAACTGTAACCCAAATTGGTTCAGCTTGAATCCATTTACCGTCTTGAGCTGCAACACTTCCTGCACCTATATAATAATATTCATCAAAAGATGGATCATAAAAATAATTCGAAATTATTCCATGATTTGAAGGATAATTTCCAGTAATGATACTGATATGGTTAGGAAAGGTTTTTGATGGATATACGGTTTTAAGACCTTCAGCTTGAATTCCATTATTTATTATTCTATCAAAATTAGGAGTATCAGTTTTATCAAAATAATCCCATCTAAAACCATCAATTGATATAAGGATGAGTGGAGTTGAAGGTTCTAAATAGTTAGTTGAACTATTTGACTTCTTGCTTTCACTGCAAGATACTATTAATAACAAAAATAGGGTTAAAAGAACTTTAAAATTTTTCATGTGTTAAATTAATTATTTATCTGTTTTAAGCCAGAATAAATATTTACAACTCCAAATGTTTCTGATCTAATTTCGATATCTTCAAAACCAGTATCGTGTAAAATTTTTTTGAATTTATTTCCGTGAGGAAAATTTTTTGCTGATTTAGATAAATATTTATATGCATTACTATTTTTAGCAATAATGAGTCCAAGAAAAGGAATTAAAATATTTGTATGCAAAAAATAACCAATTTTTGATAAAAAAGTTTGTGGAACTGCTGTTTCTAAGATAACAACTTGACCTCCAGGCTTAAGAACTCTATTCATTTCTAACAATCCTTTTTCTAAGTTTTCAAAATTTCTTACCCCAAAACCGACAGTAACTGCATCAAACATATTATCCTCAAATTTTAAATCTTCTGCATCATCCAATTGAAAATCAATAATTCTATCAGTTTTTAAATATTTGGATTTTTCCTTAGCTATTTCTAGCATTTCATTTGCATTGTCAATTGCAATTATTTTAACATTATCTCGAGCCATTTCTATTGCGATATCTCCAGTTCCAGTTGCAACGTCTAAAATATTTTTCGCATTTTTTTCATGAACTATTTTTGAAACTTTTCTTCTCCATTTTTTATCACTGTTTAGTGTCATGTATTTATTAATAGAATCATATGTGGGTGCAATAACATTGAACATTGACATAATCTGTTCTTTTTTTGATGTATCGCTACTTGAATTAGGTTTTATCATTTGATTAGATAATAAAAAAAGGTTATGAGATTTAATAGAAACTTTTAAATGGTTTTTGATTTAAATATTTATCATTACTTTTTTATATGAAAGAACTCCCCAATCAATTTTTTTATTCTAAAAAAGAAGATAGATTGAATGTGATCTCTCATGGGCTAGGTTTTATTCTAAGTATATTTGGATTAATTTTTTTATTAATAAAAAGTTTTCAAGATTATGACATAGTTCGTACTTCAAGTTTTCTAGTTTATAGTTTGAGCTTATCTATGATGTATATTGCTTCTACTTTATACCATAGTTCCAAAACTCCTGAAAGCCGATTTCGTTATAGGCTTTTTGATATGATATCTATTTACTTATTAATAGCTGGTTCTTATACACCTTTTACTTTAACTGTCTTGATTAATAATGGTGGACTAACGCTATTTATCTTGGTATGGTTGATAGCTATTTTTGGAATAATCTGGCAATTATCTACAATGAGAAAATCTAATGTTTTATCTACAGTACTTTATATTTTTATGGGAGGGCTATGGCTATTTTTTATTGATGCTTTTATTAATGAAATTCCTCCAAACGCGCTCTCTTGGATTTACGCATCGTGTTTAGCTTATTTAATGGGTGTATTTTTCTATCTTGCAGATTCAAAAATTAAGTACAATCATTTTATTTGGCATATTTTTGTTCTTTTTGCAAGCATATTTCATTATATCTCAATTTACTTTTATATTTAAATAATCTAACTTTGTTAAAATGAAAAAATATTCGGTACCAAAAAATTTTATATCTTCCGTTGGACATGATAATCTTGATAAATACCAATCCTTAAGAAGAAGTTCGAAGGAAGATTCGGATTCGTATTGGGCATCAGTAGCGGAAAGAATTGATTGGTTTGAAGAATGGACATCTATTAATAATACCGATTACTCTAAAGCTCACATAGAGTGGTTTTCAAATGGTAAGTTAAACGCATCATATAATTGTATCGATAGACATATTGAAAATGGACTTGGAGAAAAAACAGCACTTATTTGGCAATCTAATGACCCAACTATTTCAAAAAATGTATCTTATAATGAATTACTAGAAAAAGTTTCTTTGTTTTCTAATGGATTAAAGCGTGCTGGAATTAGTAAAGGAGATAGAGTTTGTATTTACATGCAAATGATCCCCGAAGCCATTGTTGCTATGCTTGCATGTGCCAGAATCGGAGCAGTGCACTCAGTAGTATTTGGAGCATTTTCAAGTGATGCCTTAAAAAACAGAATTAATGATTCTGAATGTAAGCTACTTATTACGCAGGATAATGGAGTGCGAGGATCAAAATTTGATATTCCTATGAAAGAAAATGCAGATAAAATTGCAGATGAATGTCTTTCTTTAAAAACAGTTGTCATGGTTGAACGTTCTGGAAATGCCATGTTTATGAAAGAAGGTAGAGATTTAACATGGAATCAATTTATAGATGGTTGTTCAAGCGAATGTCCTGCTGAAGTGATGGATGCAGAAGATCCATTATTTATTTTATATACTTCTGGATCAACTGGAAAGCCAAAAGGTGTTATGCATACTACTGGTGGATACCTTGTTTATGCATCACATACACATGAATTAGTATTTGATTATCATAAGGATGATATCTACTGGTGTACTGCTGATATTGGATGGATAACAGGTCATTCATACATTGTATATGGTCCTTTATCAAATGCAGTAACCCAAGTAATATTTGAAGGAGTTCCTAATTATCCAGACTTTGGTAGATTTTGGCAAATTGTTGAACAGCATAAAGTAAATGTCTTTTATACAGCTCCTACTGCACTACGAGCTTTAATGAAAGAAGGAGACGACTGGGTAACAAAGTATGACTTATCTACTTTGAAAGTTCTAGGTACGGTTGGGGAGCCTATTAAATCACCAGAATGGCATTGGTATTTTAATGTTATTGGTAATGAAGAATGTCCTATAGTTGATACATGGTGGCAAACAGAGACTGGGGGAATTTTGATGTCCCCAATTCCTGGATGCGTACCTACCAAGCCAGGTTCAGCAACATTACCATTACCAGGTATTGTCCCAGCAATATTAGATGATGAAGGAAACGAAATTACCGACATAAACACTACTGGATTTTTAGTAATGACACAATCGTGGCCAGGACAAATGAGAACTGTATATGGTGATCACCAACGATTTATTGATACCTATTTTTCTCAAGCACCAGGAAATTATTTTACTGGAGATGGAGCTTATATAGATGACGATGGCTATTTCTGGATTACTGGAAGAGTAGATGATGTTTTGAATGTTTCTGGACATAGAATTGGTACAGCAGAAGTAGAAGGAGCTATAGGTGCTGCAAGTGGTGTGGCAGAAGCTGCAGTAATTGGATATAATCATGAAATTAAAGGGGAAGGGATTTATGCTTTTGTTACATTGATGACAGGCGTTGAACCTTCAGAAAATATCGAACAAGATATTTTAAATACCGTGACTAAAATTATTGGCCCTCATGCAAAACCTAGTGTTATTCAATTCTGTTCAGGTCTTCCAAAAACAAGATCGGGAAAAATAATGAGAAGAATTCTAAAGAAAATTGCCCAAAACGAAACGGATGATTTGGGCGATATTTCTACACTTGCAGATCCAAGTGTTATAGATAGTTTATTAAGCAAATAAAAAACCTCAATATTGGTTTAATATAGTTTCTCGAAGTTTTCTTGCACCTTCAATTATCCTAAGTGTAGGCCTGCTGAATAATCCATCTGAGTCAAATGCAAAAACTTTATTATTTTTGAAAGGAGGTAAATTATTTATTCTTTTATCTTTAATTACTTTTTGTGCATGAACTTTATTTTCTTCTTCACTATAACCACAACATATAATTGCAATGATATCAGGATTACTTTTAATGATTTCATCAACACTAATAACTCGTGATTGATCGCCAGGTTGCCCAATTGCAGAAACAAAACCTGCCATTTCTATTTGTTCAGGAACCCAATGTCCAGCCGAAAAATATGGGTCAATCCATTCTAAACATAAAACGCGGTGATTAAATTTTTTCATTGATATCATTTCAATTCTTTTAGCAATTGCGTCTTCTACAATCTTTTGTGACCTATTTTTTTGATTTAGATTTTTTCCAAGTGTTAAGATGTCCTCACAAATATCATTAAAAGATCTTCCATTCAAGGAAATTATTTTTGTAGATGATGGTATTGTGCATAATTGATCTTTTAAAAGAACTTCAACCTGATGACTAGATATTGCACAAACTTCGCATACACCTTGAGTGACTATAATATCAGGTTTTAATTGATTGATTTTTTCAATATTGACTTCGTATAAAGGTAAGTTATCATCAACTTTTTTTCTTACTGAATCATCAATCTCTTTTTGTGATTTATTACTATCAATATTTGAAGAAGTAACTATATTAATTTTTTTAAGACTCTTTGGATAATTACATTCATGGCTAACTCCAACAAGATTTTTTTCTAATCCTAAATCACATATAATTTCGCTGGCACTTGGAACTAGGCTAACAATTTTCATATTATTTTTGATCTTTTGATTTGAATCTAGTTGATATAGAAGTTTGTTTATGTTTTGTTCTTCTACCAGAAACCCTTTTTCTCCATCTTTCAAATGAAGCTCTTTTTAGATTAGTTCTCATAATTTTTCGCACTCCGTTTTCTTTGAGTCCAAATTGATATTCTATTGCTTCAAAAGGAGTACGGTCTTCCCAAGCCATTTCGATAATTCTGTCAATTTCCTCTTTTTTAAAGTCCAAATCCACCACCATGACACATTAAAATTTGACCTGTGACATAGTTGGATTCAGGAATACAGAACATATATATTGCACCAGCTGCTTCTTGGGGAGTTCCAGGTCTGCCAAGTGGAATCATATGTTTAGCTGATTCAAAAAAAGCTGAATTAACACCCACTTTAATTTTATTGCCTTCAATATCAATTAATGACTCTTCTTTTTCCGCATTCGAATCAGTTAATCGCGTTTTTATCAAACCAAAACCAACTGCATTAACGTTTACATTGTATCTTCCCCACTCTTTGGCCATAGTTTTAGCCATTCCCACAACTCCAGCTTTTGCAGTCGCGTAGTTTATTTGTCCAGCATTTCCAAATACACCAGAGGTTGAAGAAATATTAACAACTTTTCTAAAGTTGGTTATCCCTTTTTCTTTTTCTTCTAAGAAAAGTTTTTTTATATGAGGCTGAGCAGCTCTTAAAATTTTAAACGGGGCTGTTAAATGACATTCTAAAATAGCATCCCATTGTTTATCATCCATTTTTTGAATCACATTATCCCAAGTGTATCCCGCATTATTAACAATAATATCGATTCCACCAAATTCTTCCAAAGCTGCATTGATAAATCGTTCGGCAAAATCATTTTCTGTTACACTGCCATTGCATGCGATAGCTTTTCCTCCTGATGAAATAATATCCTTAACTGTCTGATTTGCAGGTTCTGAATCTAGATCATTTACTACAATATGTGCACCATCATTAGCTAGCATTAGTGCCAATTCTCTACCAATTCCTCTACCAGAACCAGTAATTAAAGCTACTTTATTTTCAAGTTTTTTGTTCATAAATATCCTATGGTTTTTCGTCTTGTAATTAAAACTATATATTTTAATATTTTTTTATAATTATTACCCTATTAGTTTTAGATTACGAAAAAATAAGGGGATTTATGATTAATAATAAAGTATTAGTAGGCACATTTTTAGTAGCATTAGCGTCAATTTTTACAATTTCATTGTATTGGAATGACTTTGCCGGAACATTAAAAGTTAATGTTTCAATGGATCGTCAACTTGCATTGGAATCATCAAAAGAAGCCGAAAAAAGTTTTGAAATTTTACCTAAAGAATTAGATCAAGCTGTTATTTATCAGTTTGATTCTTCTTTGAGAAATTATGTAGAACTAAAACAAGGGGGCAGGGAGCGATTTCAAAATATTATAGATAACAATGTATATTCCCCTTACAACTGGATGGTACGTTCTTTTAAAGAGGGTGAAATTGCGGAGTTATACGTTCAGTTTAAGCCAGATGGAAGTCCAAATGGGTAC
>CEQY01165365.1_pt1 | contig 14221 bp, 13 predicted proteins | sample 361391 | NCBI WGS metagenome assembly CEQY01 (sample SAMEA2621075, study PRJEB7988) | marine metagenome | isolation source: saline water (ENVO:00002010), including | reverse complement strand
TATTTTCAGATGATTTGGTTGATGAGATTAGAGGTGGTAAGATTCAATCTAATGGTAGATTTATTATCAGTTTTGAAACTAATCTTTTTCCTGTATTAAGATTACCATTTCATCCAGAATATATTTCAAACAATCGAGATTGGTGTTTATCTGTATTAAATAGTATGGATGTAGAATTAGAAAGTTTTCAGAAAAAAACAAAGAAAAATAAGAAAATAAACAGTATAATTAAAACACTTTATAATTAATACTTGAGTATTATAAGAATAAAATAATATAATTCTTTTTATTATGCGTTGGGCTGATGGTGTACGTTTTAGTATTGATTATGATAGAAAAAAAATTGGCCTAGGAGATTTAAATATTGAATCCAGTGAAAGTAAAATATCGTATGTGGACCCGAGTGGTAATTCTGACGATAATGATATTTTTGCAGGAGAACTTGCAGAAGCATCTAAATACGTTGCGGGTTTCCGTAGTGAGTATACCACCAGAAGTGGTGAAGAAGGACTTACTGCTCGAGAAAATGGTAAACTTGTTGCACGTATAGCAGATTTATTCAAAGTAAATATAAAAAACCCAGTCCCTTCAGATAATTTAAAAATAAGGAATAAAAAGGGATTTGTTTTTAACAATCACTCACAATTTATACCAAACTACGAGGATAATAGTGATAATTGTCATATAGATGGTACACAAATCCGATTTATTACAAAACCCTATACAGATGAGGATAGTGTAGGGGTAACTATAAATCACAATGGTACCGAAGGATTATTAGATTCCTCAACTCTTACATTTGATTCATATTTTATTGATTCAAGTGGAGAAGCACAAGAAACTGGTGAAATGTCTTCTTTTGGTACAAAAGCTTTGACATTTGAGACTCTACAATCAAATAGTGTAATATCACTTAACTCAATCAAATTTCTACCTTCAGTTCAAACTGTAGAGCTTTTTAAAACAGTACTCATAGATTCAAGTGGTATACATACACATTTATGTTATGGTTATGATATATCCGGAGCTGAACCAACTGTTAATACTGCCCCATACTATCCAGTTTATTCAGGAACCTGGGACCCAAGTAATCATTCGAACTATGAAGGTGATTACAAATCACCTGATACAAATGGCAATTTCTTATCCCCCGAACAAACATTATTACCTGCAGGTGATGAATGCTTTTATCATGTAATAAATTTAACAAGAGAACTTGAACGTATGTTTCCTCAAGCAACTATGGGAAATATGAATAGCATACACCATCGTATTATTCATAATACTGGGCCCGAATATAAATTATCTATTAAAATAGAACAATGGGATACTGGTACTGAATTACAAGATAGTAATAATGTTACATATTATGCAAAAGAAGAACATGTATACACTATTAATATTAATCTTGGAGAATGGTTCAACACCACTAAAGACAGTAGCGGAAATATAATTTATGACAACTCGGCAGAAATTATGTCTACATCAAGTGACAAACCATACTATAACTTGAATGATTATCCTTTACATGTTGCTGATAAAATCTTATTATCCAAAAATATTACCAATTCTACTCCTATGTACTATCAACGATATTATCATACTGGTGATCAACTTGATACCGTTCTTCCCATTATAAACCAAAATGATTATGTAATACGACTTGCTTTTAAGAAGAAAACAGATGTAATAAATCAACCTAAAAATACATCAACTCCTTGGGATGGGGATTTTCCAAAACTTTCATATTCAATTATACAAATCGCATAAACTCTCCTGTATTATACGTTTATTATTCTGTATTAATACAGTTAAATTGTTTATGTACAGATATTTACTATTATTTGTATTAACCTATTCTTTTGATATTTCTCGTAGAAATATTATAAAACATTTACCATTCACATCCTTTAAGCTTAATCCAAAAAAAATGGATAACGACATACTAATTACTCCAGAAAACAGGTCTTTATATTTTTATGGAGATGTTACTGAAGAAAGCTGTTTTTGGTTGACACATACATTACAAGAATTTTCTACAAGTTTAGAACCAATACATTTACATATTCAATCACCGGGTGGAAGCTTAATACCAACGTTTAATGTAATCGATACAATGAATAGAGTACCAGCACCAGTATATACATATATTGATGGTTTTGCTGCTTCTGCTGCAACATTAATTAGTGTTGCAGGTGAAAAAAGATATATGGGTCAACATTCACTAATATTACTTCATCAATTAACCGGTGGAAGTGAAGGAACTTATTCAAACATGAAAGATGAAATATTGAATTTAGATCTATATATGGGTTTTATAAAAGAAATTTATATGGAACATTCAAACCTTAAGCTGGAATTGTTAGAAGATATTTTAAGTCATGATAACAGATGGATGAACTCAACTACAGCTTTGAAATATGGATTAGTTGATAAAATACTTTGATTAATACTTCATTTCGTAACAAAACGATTTAAAATCACACAAATATATTCTGTTTACAATCTCTATTCCTTGTTTCGTATATTCAGACAACCAATCTATATCCTTCTTAATAGGGTTTTTATTTTTGTGTTCTAAATTTGCTTTCAATCCTAATTTTTCTTTAATTATTTCTACATCATTTTCCAAGTTTTCAAATCTCCCTATAAAATCTGCCATAATATTACCACTCTTATCATATACATATGAATATTGGGTTCTCAAAAATTTGCCAAGATCTCTTTGATGTTTAATAATCCAGTCATTAAAATTATTACAGTCTCGTGTAGAACCGGGTTTGTCGGGACGGGCTATCTTAACATCATGATAATATTTTGATAATACTCTCTCATATGGATTTCGGACAAATGCAAACTTGTAGTAATCTTTATTATCATTATTGACCATTTGCAATAATGTTTTATGTTTGTATTTTGTTTCTTCTCTACCTCCATTGTTTAACATTGATGTTATTGAAGAACCACCTGTTTTATCAATATGCGCAAAAACAACTTTATATTCATCACTAATCATTGTAATATATTAAGTATATTTTATAATTGTATTCCAAACGTATATTATATTTTCAGATATTGATTCCAAATATATATTCTCAGACTCATCGTAATGTATTCTATAATTATCTAAACTATCCTGTATTGCTTGATATCTTTTCTTAAATTGCTTGATATTTTCTGGAATGTAAAGAATTATAGAATTTGATGTTTTATTTGGACTAATCCTATATATATGGGTGATTTTAACAATTTTTGACTTGATATAGTATATCTTATTTTGGGAATCATTCTCAGAATCTTTTACTTCTATCGTTTTCAATGTATTAAAAGAATCTTTTGATATTGTTCCATTAAACTTTGTATAAATATTTAAATCAAACTGATTTATCCAATGTTTAGGATTATACTGAAATCTTTCTACAGCTAATATTCTCGGTCTATGCTCTAATCTCCAAGACAGTGTCGTAATACCTATTTTTTTCTCAATTGCATTGAATAATGCAATTGCTCTTTCAGTGAATCCACCTATTACACCCCAATGTGTTTCGTATGGTTCTTCAATAGACCAAGGATATATTTCGTCAACAAATATTTCAAGCCATTTACATAACTTTTCAAAAATTTGTATTGGATAAATGTTAGTTTGCCATAATGATAATGGTAATCCATTCAAATCTGTAATAACATATTTTGTTTTGAAAAATTTATTGTAACTATCCAATATGAACTGAAGATTTCTAAAATTCGGACACATCATATTATGCCATCTATTATGGGAAACAATGTTTTTAGTTGTAGATTGAACAACAATTGTATTTTTATTCAATGTCGGTAATGGATTCGAATGAACCATATCATATTGACAGAATCCAATATTATCATATTCTTTGTGCAAATTATTCCAATAAGTGTGTAAATAGACAGATGTTTCCATATATCCTCTTTTCTGTAAAAATGGATTATAATTTACTAAATCGTACTCATATATCTTATTATAACCTTTGTCATTAACTATATTCTTTTCATATAATTCATTAACACCAAAAAAGGTAAATTTTTTCTTAATAGAATCAGTATCATATACTTTTGGATTAAAAATTGAGTCAGGTTTCACAGTATTATGATATATTACGAATATGTGTGTATTCATAAATATATATCAATATATTTTGACATGAAAAAAATTTCAGTATGTTTATTATAAATTGTGTATTTTTTTAAATTAGAATTATCTCATAATAAATTGGTGTGTATTATGAAGATTGTTCCTATACGTAGCATGCCTTCTCCAAATAGAGTTGGTAGTTGTTTGTGGAAAATGATAATTATATTAATAAGGGGTCATAACAAAGAGTATTTTCTACAAGAATCTCATTGTAAATATAGAAATTCTCTCTTATGTACTGTCTTTTATGAATATATTAACAAAATATATAATGTTCAATTAGCAAAAAAATTGAATGTAGATAAAAGAAATGCAGTTCATGCTGAATTAATTACTCATGGACAACATGAACTGTGTACTTTACCATTAATTGCTTGTCAAGAAACTGGTTCTGATATTTATTCGTATTTTAGAACACATTTTTTCAACCATTTCTCAAATATATTAGAAAAAGAAATATTAAATAGGAAATATGTGATTCCAAAAAATTGGGAAAAACGTATATGTATTCATTTAAGAATGGACGATTGTATAACTGGTCAACATTCTGTAGACTATGATGGTAGAACATCTCATAATTATTTTTCAAATAAAATAGGAAATGAACCAATAGAAGTAGACGAGAACATTTCCCCTGGACCAATTAATGAAACTCGCCCCAGTACTTTTGATATTGAAGATTATAAAGCTTTCTTCAAAAATTGTGGTGTAAGAATTATTGGGCGTGGTTTATCGTGTTATCAATCACCAATACCTTACAATAGAATGGAAAAATTAATATCCAACTTAAGAACAAAATATCCTAGTCATGAAATTGTTATAGTCGCTTCTCCAAAACATGCCAAGGAAAATAATTCAGATATTAATTTGGATTATGATAACTGTATAAGAAGTTCTGATCCAGATGAAGACTTAATACACTTGATTTATAATGATATACTTGTATGTTCGCGAAGCACATATTCAATGGTTGCTGCATTTTTTCACAAAGGCAGTAATATTATATTTGCACAATGGGGGTATACAGGTGGTGCGGGTTTAGGTTCGAAATGTGATAAAACCAAATACGAATTATATTATTAGAAAGAGTTTAAACACTTAAAAGAGTATATATTATATGAAAAAGGCAATTATTGTATTAACAAGAGGATATGCTGAAAAGAAGGACTATAATCAACTAATTGAAAGGCATAAACATATATCTTTAAACTTGGAAGATAAACAAATACCCATTATAATTTTTAACGAAGGTAATATTAGCGATGAACATCAACAATATATTAAAGATAAACAACATGACCTAAATATCAATTTTGTTAATATCACTAAAACATCTTTCCTTAAAGAGAAAGAAACTGTAGAGATTGATCCGCGTGGTAAAGATTTTGGTTGGGGATATAGACATATGTGTAATTTTTGGTTCAAAGATTTTTTTGAATATGTGAAAGAATATGATTATGTTTTGAGAGTTGACGAAGATTGCTATGTAAAATTTTCTATAGATAGAGCTTTTTCAGAAATTGAAAATGGTAATATACCATTTTTATACGGCTTTGTTTTTGCAGACCCTGGCTGGGTTGTTAAAACTATGAATCAAACTACAATCGATTTTATGAGATTAAAAGGAAAGTCTGCTGGTCCGCGGAGACCATTCGGGCCATATACAAATGTATTTGGGTTAAATCTTATCAAAATAAGGGAAAAAATGGATATTTTATCGGAATATCATCAGTTTATTGACAAAAGCAATGGCATATATAAATATCGTTGGGGAGATTTACCATTATGGGGAGAAATTATGTATTATATTTTTGGGATTGAATGTAATAATGAGTCTTATATCAAACGTTGGATGCTTTATTATCATAAAAGTCACGGTAAAAACGTAAATGCTAAATATAATCAATAGATAATAAATGAAGTTCAAAGATTGGTTGAAAGTAAGACTGAATACATATGATATTATTATTAATGCATCTGTAAAAAATGGTAGTGATTCATTCGTTAGTCATCCAATAGGTGTATGCTATTATTTCTTAACATCCAAGATGAAAGATGTTTTCCAACATAATCCAAAAATGAATACTGAATTATGCTTATGTTCTATGAATCTATCTACAGATAGATATAGACGTTCAAATTCCATAATTAATAGACGCAGTATTTCTACTACTTTAATGACTAAGAAATTTATAGAAAATGTTAAAGGTCTCCCAGACAACTATTATAATGTAATTGGCAAATATAAATTTGTTATATGTCCAGAGGGTAATGGTATTGACACACATCGTTTATGGGAAACTCTGTATTCAAAAGGAATACCCATTGTTGAATATAATGAATTAATGGAAAAGAAATTAGAAGGATTACCAATATTATGGACAAAAGATTACAGTGAGTTAACTGCTAATTATCTTGAACAAGAATATAAAAGAATATTAGAATCAGAATATGATTTTAATTGTCTATATCTTACTAAATATTCTAAAGAAGACATAGAATTAATTCTTGATAGATCACAAAAATGGTGTCATAAATTCAAGCAACAAAATGAATTTAAGAATTATTCTGAATATGTTCTACGTTTTTCAGATAAAAAATAATTAATTCTATATAGAATAATGACGCCCTCCGTTAATAATCAGAACTTTCTCGCATTAAAACCCGCCGCGGGATTGTGTAATAGACTAAGAGCTATTTTTTCATTTTATATTTTATCATTGGAAAAGGAAATTGAATTTTTGGTTATTTGGGAACCATGTGCAAAATATTGTCCTGGAAACATTTTTGATTATTATCAGAAAATTCCCGGAACTAACTATGTTATTTGGGACTCATTTCCATGGGGAACTCATTTAACATCAGAAAAACGTTCAGGAAATCGCATACAAATGTATAAAGGTGTTCAATTGATAGAAAGAGGGAGTAAATTCGCAAAAGAGAAGGGATTTTTTACAGTATATATAAGCGGTGGTGAACATGGGTGTGGAAAAAATAAAAAATACAGTGGAAAATATACAAATATATATAATCACTTACTATTGAATTATGAAACACAATCTATTATAGATGATTATAAGACAAAATTAGGTAAATATATTGCAGTACATATCCGGAGAACTGACCATAAGAAAACTAAACAAGAACCTACACAAAAATATATTGACTTTATCAATCAATATCCCAAGAATTATAACGTATATATAGCTACAGATTGTATTAGAGCTAAAAACGAAATATATAAACATTTTCAAAATAGAATCAAAATCATACATTTTGATCATAGAGGTAGAACCAGACAAACATCTTTATTAGATGCAATTAAAGACTTACATATGTGTATTGAGTCTGATTATTTTTATGGAACAAATGGTTCGAGTTTTTCTGAATTAATATACCAAAAACGTTATTATGATAAAAAGCTATCTATGGATGAATTTAATATCGCTATTCAGAAAGATGCACTTGATTCAAATCTATCATACCCTTATAACTGTTCTAACTAATGTTTTGTTATTTTATAAATAGGATAATTCTTCCTATCTATAAACTCGATTATCAAGTTATTTTCCTTAACAAAATTATCAACACTCCTTTTCGTTCCTGAACTTTTTCGAGAATAATCGTTCCCCATTAAAATACCTCCTTTACTTAATTTATCATACCAAAAAGGTAAATCCTTTGATACTGATTCATAGCTATGATCTCCATCTAAAAACACTATATCTATACTTCCAGTTGGAATATCTTCTTCTGTAACACACAAACTTTTCTTTTGAATTACACGATAACGATTACAATTATCTTCAAGCATAATATGAATATTCTTCATAAGAGTATTGTATCCTCCTAATCTTTCGACATCTTTCGAAAATAAATCATTATATTCTACAAACGGGTCAACCATATATAAACAATCAATATGTGTATTGTCCAAAATATGTTTACAATGTGTACCATATCCAACGCCAACCTCTACCGCAGTTCTGTACCCACTTTCAATAATCTGTTGTGAAAAAATACCATAATACATTTCGATCCAAGAACATTTTGCAACCGTTTTCCTAAATAATTCGTCCAGTTTTACATTTAATAGTATAGAGTCTTTTAATGATTTATTCGCATCTGTAATATCTATATTTTGTATTGAAGTTTCTTTTCTATTTTTGTTTGAGATTTGATTCCGATTTTGTATAGGAGAACATTTATATTTTTGTGATACAAATGGTCTTATACGTTCCGGAGTATCTTGTTCCAAATACCATTTCTTATAATTTTTCATTCTTTGTAATTTCTGAACACCAACATCATAATTGAAATGTATTATATACGGGTTTTTTGGTTTTGAGTCTCGATAATGTTTTCCATTTGGAAAACTTGGCAAATCTAAATAATCATGACGAATTCTCGATGAAAATTTACGTAAATATTGTTGATCATTCTGAAACTCGTCTAAATCTTTGTTTATTGTTTTAAAATCAGTTATACTTATTGAATTTGGGTTTGATTTTAACCAAAAGAAGCCCGTACACATACATTTGCGGTCACTCTCTTTTGGTGAATCATTTTGTACAAATAACTCTGTATTCGGATTCGTTTTTACAAGTTGCTTCAATATTGGTATTGGGTCTTTTTCGAAAACTATATCACCATCAACAAATATTACATCATTTCCACTACGCAATTCTTTGTTTATAGCTGCAAATTTATAAGACGTTAATTTAGCCCATTTTTTTTTACCTATTGTATCCTTATTTTGTATCGCTCTATATTCTGTATACACTTTAACAGATTCATCACAATCCAAAGATATTACCTTATTTCTTGGATATTCTGATTTGAAAAAATTATAGCTCTTTCCACCAAGACAATATATTGTAATTAGTGTTTCGATTCCCAATCTTTTCATTGAAACCAATAAATTTTGTGTATAATGAATATAACCATCATTTGTTAATGTTATCATATTTGTCTTTGAAAAATTGTCATATACATTGTCTCTAAAATATAGTTTCCATCCAATACCCGTTGCACCTACATTATTTAACTTCCAAGAACATTTATTTGGTTTATACCATACCTCCTTATTTACATACAAATTACAAGCTTTACCTTGAAGATGACGTACATATTGTATTTGATTCGATACAGTGCTACCTTCAGAACCAATAAATATATCACTTTGTTCACAAATATACTTTTCTATCAGAAAATGAAATACATCATCTCTTTTTAATGGACTTTTATATCTTTTTGTTATATCATCTGTAAATATATAATTGAAATTTTCATTACTCAATCTCTTAAAAAATTGAGTGTCTTTTCTATCAGCCATAATATAGATAGGTAGACTTCTATCAGGATTAAATAAGATAAGCTGGTCCATTAACGATTGGAACTTACCCGTGAAATAACCTTCTATCTTTTCTGGACTATGTTTGAGATCTCCAAATCTAAAATGAATTGAAATATACTTATTTGGCAATTTTATTTGTTGACAAATATTTCTTATATGTGGAGCCAAAATTGTTAATGATTCACAAATCTTTGACATTGTTAGATAATTCTCTTCTGAAGTGTAAAAGTTATAAAAACAACGACTTGCGTTCGATCTTGTAAACGAAATGTATTTGTCTCTCAATTTAGAAAAATCAAGTATATGTTCTTTTCTAAATGACAAATAATCTGAATTCATCTTGCCTTTCTCTTTCTCATCTACAAATACCATACCTGAAAAATTACCAAGATTTATTACTCTTAATCTTTGCTTTTCTATATTTTCTAACTCTAAAAGAGCCTTGTTACCATAAAAAATCTCTATTCCATTTTTTAAATGCTCTTTATATTTTACATCGAAAAAATTCATTATTTCTCCAAAATCCCAATTCGCATGTCCAATATGACACAACGGGTGTCTTATTAACAAAATTAGTCTTCTATTTGATATATTTGCCAAATATATAGCTGTTTCAAGTGAAAATAATTGATTACAGAACCCGACTCCAGAAAATAATTCATATACAAGACAATTTTGATTTCGAACCATAAATTAGATAACATATTTAGTGTATGCTAATAGACCTAAAATACATATTACACTATTACTAATGGTTATCATCATTCTTATACTATTCTTCATTCTATATACATATATATCTCATTCTACACGCAATTATGGATACCTTTCTGATTTACATCATAACATTCTAAGACATTCATCAAAATATACATATTCAATTCAACATAATCAAGATAAATTGGATTCAATGACTTGTAATGCTTTCTATCAAAACAATATTATTGGCACATTAATATTCATACCTTGGCAAATACCCCATCTAAATAACACTCTTTATATTGGTAATAATCTTCATGTTATGGAAAATCATAGAAATAAGGGAGTTGCTAATCAAATTATATTGAAAACCGCTAATACTGTAGTTCCACATGGTGGATTTGGATTGTTTTCAACCAGTTATAAGTTATCAATACCTAATAAACTATCAATTATTTACTGGACCAAAGTTAAACACAATATAAACAAAATTCCAAATACACTGCAATTTGCAACATATGATACTCTCTTGTATGAAAATTATCCGACACATCCTTGGCTAAATGTATCAACAATACAAAGAAAGAATTATCTCAAATATTTACAAAACAATGGTATGAAATTCATTAATATATATGATAAATCTCTAACAATTGCAATCGAAACTATTATAGACTCTCAAAACCATAAAGTTGCTCAGATTAAATGGTTTTGGGGAAAAAAGAATGATTTGAATACAATATTGGCAAATATATGTGCATTATTAAAACATGAATATATAGCCGTTCCACAATTAACCATTCCAACAAATATATGGGACCAATCTATTTCATATATTTATTGTAAACCATCCAACTTAGTTGTCCCTGAATTAAAAGAATCACACATATATGGTTGGTATTTAGACCGTTAATCTTTTTTCTTATTACCTCCTTTGAATGCAACACAACCAAGCTTCTTACCTATTCTTTTTGCTTTTGATGAAACCTTTTTAAAACTATATGGTCTCTTCTTTCTTGTTTTCTTTGCTTTATTTGCTTTCTTTGCTTTTGTTTCTGCTACATCTGCCCAAAATTTTGATGCAATAATACCTCTACAATCAGGTTCACCTTCTTTGTTACATATTGGGTATTTTAATTCTTCTGGTCTTAAAAAGCAATCCTTACCATATTTTTTTAATAGTTCTTTTCTCTCTTCTTCTGTATGAGGTTTATCATATTTCCACCCAGCAGCTCTTCTTTTGTCTTTGTGTACAACCATGTTTTTTTACAATATTTTTAAATTATTATCACATATATATGGTGTATCACATAGCTTTCTGTTGTCCAGTTCGAAATTGCGCCAAATATTTACCATATATATTTAGGAATATATCATTGCTTAGAGAAAATAATAATTATAAGATATCTTGTATTTTCTGCTATGACCATTGTACCGATAATACTGAATCACTATTGTTTGATTATCAGAAAATTTATAAAGAAGATACATATATTAGTACTATCGATAACCAACATCCACTTAGAACGGTCAGAATTTCTAATGCTAGAAATGAATGTATTAATATTTTATACACAAAACTCACTAACGTAGACTACCATATAATGATTGATTGTGATGATGTTAACATGTATAAATGGGATATTCGTCTCATTAACAATTATATAAATAACTTTGATGATGATGATTGGGATTGTATTACATTTAATAGAAGACCATTCTATGATATGTGGGCTGTTTTAATTGATCATTATAAACATCATTGTTGGGGATTTGGAAAAAATTCAAAGAAGGCTATATCACTTATGAAACGTTATATTCATACTAAATTAAGAACTGTTAGAAATTGTAATAGTATTTATTGTATTTCAGCATACAATGGATTCGCAATATATAAAACTCCTAAATTCATTAACATCAGGTATAATGGATTATATTCAAATATAAAGAAGGTTATTACCGATAAGGAGAGAGAAGATACTTTTAAATATTTTAGAGAAAACCATAATATTGAAATATATGAAAATGATGGTTCAGGACAATTAGATAATCGTAAAGCAAATATAGATGATGAATGCTGTTGTGAACATATTTATTATCATGCTTCTGCTATAAAACAAAACAATTGTATTATTAAAATTTCTAAATTTCATTATCACTTATACGATCAGCATAATAGACCGCTAAAACATGAATAATCCTATTTATATTGTTTTATCTGATTTATCCAATATTTCAAGAACAATTTTTCTCGAGACTTTGTGATTATGGTTTTTGATTCTTCTATTAATTTATTTATATTTATTGATTGCCAATCTTTCAATATAATTATTGGCATATCTTTATAAATAATATCTAATGGTGATGTTCTTACGATCGGTATAGACCCTAAAAACATTGCTTCATATGTTCTATGACAGTCTAAGCCATTTCCGTGTGGGGATATTATAAACTTATAATTTGTTGTCATATTCCATGTACTATTCCTTGAAGCTCTTTTTGCTAAACTCACATTAAATGGTTTATTTCTTATTGCAGCACTTGCATACCAACGGTCTCTATTATGACGCTGAAATTTTTTGAAATGAAAAAAATCGAAAGTTTTGTTCATTCTTGATTCAAATGTTTGCTTCTTTGCAATTTCAAGTAATTCTTCCTCTTGTTCTACTGCCGTTTTAACGGGTCCCCAATCCCATAAACATTTACCTGTTTGTACAGTATGATAGTCAATTCCTAAAGGTATTGCACTAATCTTGTTATGACTGGTATTTAAGTCGTAATTCTGACAAAACCAGTGCTTAATACAACTATTCTCACATATTATCTTGATATAATCAATTCCATGTTTTTCAGATAACTCATTCGGAACACTAATAACTGATGCGCCAGTCACAAGAATTATCTTTATGTCTTTCTTTTCAATTTCTGGCAATATCATTTCTACAAATATTTTCAAAGCACTAGAAATTACGTAAACACTATCATTATCCTTTATATCTTTATATGTTGATAATGGTAATTTAAGTGTATCTGATACCACTTTTTTTGGATATATATCACAACTATAAGCTATACCTCTTGAAGATACATATTGACAATTCAATTCATCTGACATTAAGTGATGTTATATATTAATAGTAATGAATCTATTTCAATTTGTAAAAATTTTGTCATGTGTTCAAGCATTTAGCAAAATGTCTTTTAACTCAAATCATGGTCTTAAAGCTTATAATCAAGATGGAGATTTGTCTGGAGATTATCAATTAAGTGGATTATGGAAATTCGAAGTACAATCTATGGATATTTATAGAGAACTTAAACATCCGCCCCAAATCGCCTGGAGTGGTGATATTTGGTGCTCACCAAAAAGACAATCTATACTTTTTGAAACATTCTATGTTAATCTTGAACCATCGGGTACATTTTCGAGTCCATCAAAACCAGGTTTATCCAAATTTAGAGGAAAATGGTCATGTAAAGGTAATGAAATCACTTTAACCAGATTCAAATATGGCTTCAGTGAAATAGAGTCATATATTGGTATATATTCACCACTTAATAATGGGACTATTTATGGTATTTTTACATTTGGTGCAATAGAACCCTTTTATGTTGGCACATTTAAAATGACCCATACAATGAGCTCATTTAATCCTATTACAAAAAATATTGATTTCAATGAAAATAAAACTATTTTTAAAGCAAAAAGCTTTGTTGGAAATTGGCAACTTTTGTTTAAAGGTGAAACATCTTTTTCAACATATAATATACGATTATATAGAAATTTGACTTGGGAATCTACTAATTATATAGGAAATCAATCCAAACTTGCTGGATATTGGAATTTATATAATGAATCTGTAGATACAACAACTGGAATATCAGGAAATGGTGACAAATTTTGGTTATGGATTCGACGTTTTGGTTATGTTTCTTCAAATACATATGGGACACATTTAGAGCAAGATAGAATGTATTTAGGTATTATACATTCGGCTCCA
>CEQY01194808.1_pt1 | contig 14238 bp, 7 predicted proteins | sample 361391 | NCBI WGS metagenome assembly CEQY01 (sample SAMEA2621075, study PRJEB7988) | marine metagenome | isolation source: saline water (ENVO:00002010), including | reverse complement strand
AATTCACTCTCAGAAAGATGATGATTGGAATCAGAAAATTTTGGAATTCTTTGCTGATGGAAGATTAGAAGACTTGAGCCAATTAAGTAGAGATATACATGGCCAGATACGTGTACAAAAAGTTGTAGCGTACAAACCAGCCTGGTTTATGGCATCTACAATGGGGCAACATAACAACTACGATGGAGATGTGTTGGCCTATGAGCCACTACATGGAAGTGGTGGTGCAGTAATTACACTCACTCCATCGGGTGGATCTATCGGAGACAAAGAGTTTGATGAAGACGATGTGGAATACTACCACGGCGATAGAAATGTTCTGGATAAGGGGATGTTAGAATGAGTTCCGATGAAGATGTGATAGTCTCTGAAAATGCCCCCGTTGCAGTTGGAGCATACCCTCATGCTCGACGAGTAGGTGACTTTGTTTTTCTTAGTGGAGTAGGCCCCAGACAACCAATAACTAATGATATTCCAGGAGGGGCCATTAAAGATAAAGACGGAAATCCATTGGATTATGATATTAGAGCACAAACTGAAGCTTGTATCTTGAATATTGAAGCTATTCTAAAATCCAGTGGAGCAAAATTAGAAGATATCGTTGATGTAACTTCTTTCCTAGTCGATATGGATAGAGATTTTGAAGGTTACAACGAAGTTTATGGGAGATTCTTTACCAATATTCAAGCCACTAGAACTACTCTTGCAATAACTGCGCTTCCTACACCTATTGCTGTTGAAATGAAGGTAATTGCGAATTTAGGGTGATTTCTTGGAAAGACGTCCATTTGTTGATATTATTCAATTGTTTGATTTTTCATCTGTGATGAAAAAATCCGTCGGATCATTTGGTGCTGTAATTTTATCTCTATCTGCAATGGTCGGAAGCGGAATTTTTGTTCTTCCTGCCTTAGCTGGAAAAGAACTCTACTATTCAAGTGGTGGAATTGAAGGATCTTATGCTGCTCTATGGTTGGCTTACATTTTATCTGGCCTTGTAGTTATACCCGGAGCTATTTCAAAGGCAGAATTGTCTTCTGCAATGCCGAAATCAGGTGGAGCATATGTGTACATTGAACGAACATTTGGACCAATAATAGGTACAATTTCAGGATTAGGATTGTGGGCATCATTCATGTTAAAATCTGCATTTGCACTAATTGGATTTAGTGCATACGTAGTCGCAATTCAAGGAACTTTAGGAATTACATTTGATGAGAATGCTGCTAAAATATTAGCGATTTTGATTTTAATATTGGTCACAGCAATAAACATTAGAGGAGTCAAACTTTTGAAGAAAATTCTTACTCCAATTATTCTATTTTCAGTATCGATGGTTCTAGTCGTTTCTGTTCTCGCATTCTCAAATGGAACTGCATCTTCAACTAGTGTGCCCTTTGATGCTGCAATCAATGTAATGAGTAGTACAGACGGATGGATAGGATTAGGTTCAGCTACTGCGTATGTATTCTTAGCTTATGTAGGCGTAATCAAAATAGCTGCTGTAGGAGAAGATGTAATTGAACCAGAAAAAAACTTGCCAATAGGGATGTTCTATTCTCTTGGAATTGCGATGTTAATATATGCAGGAATTTCATACACCTTATTCTCAGTTTTCGATGGTTCAGATTTAGGAATTGGTAGTGGTGGAGATCCTTCAAGAGCACCGATATATTCTCTTGCGCTTGAAGTGGGGGGGAGTACTCTTGCGTTCGTTATAGCTATACTTGCCATCCTTACAATGAGTGGAGGAGGACTAACAGGTCTTCTTGGAGCATCAAAATTTCCTTTTGCAATGAGTCGCGATAAACTTCTGTCTAAGGAATTAGAGGAAGTACATCCTATTCATGAAACACCTCATCTCTCTATCTATGCTACAAGTATCTGTATGGGACTAGCTATTATTTTCCTTGATGTTGCTGTGGTAGCCAAGTTAGCATCAGGATTCATGTTAATGATTTTTACAGCAGTTAATATCTGTGTAATCGTGCTGAGAAGAGTAGAAAATGAGCATACATGGTATCAACCTAAATATCGTTTAAAATCTAGTCGACTAGTACAATATTTCGGAATTATTTCCACTCTTGCACTTCTGGTCTTAATGGGAATTGAAGCAATTTATGGTGCAGCAACTGCAATAGTGTTAGGGATCATACTTTACTTATCTTATGGGAGTAAACATGTGGCAATTACAGAAAGGCCATGGGATACATTTCTTTCAAAAATTAAAAACAATGATTCAGAATTAACTAAAGCAGTAATTGCATTCAATGCTGCAGATTTGGAGAATAATAATCACCTAAATCTCAAGGAATTTACAGCAGCGATCCGATCTTTGGATTGGTTGCCTTCTGAAACGGATATTATCAGGGATTTCTTCCATCTTTTAGATGAAAATAATGATGGAATTTTAGACATAGATGAATTCTTAATGGTGATTAGAACCATGTCGTTAGAAGAAGAATGACATCCGCTCTATTGAAACCTAATAGAGGAGTCCCCATGAAGGGGAACGCACATGTCAGTAGCAGGAAAGGCACGAAAAGTAACCACGAACACTCTTCAAGAAATGAAGCGCGCAGGTGAACAAATCACAATGCTGACCGCATATGATTACTCTCTAGCAAGGTTAGTAGATCAAGGTGGAGTAGATGTGATTCTTGTTGGAGATTCGGCTTCAAATGTAATGGCCGGAAATGATACAACAGTACCTATTACTCTAGATCATATGATTTACCATGCTCAATGTGTTTGTAATGCTGTAGATCGAGCTTTAATTGTAGTTGATATGCCCTTTGGAACCTATCAAGGAAACTCTAGACAGGCATTAGAGTCTGCGATTCGAATAATGAAAGAAAGTGGAGCTCATTCAGTAAAACTCGAAGGGGGTAGAGAAGTTGTTGAATCAATTCAGAGAATACTTACTGCGGGGATCCCTGTAATGGGGCACCTTGGACTAACTCCTCAATCAATCTATAAATTCGGAACATATACTGTAAGAGCTAGAGAAGATGAAGAAGCAGAGAAATTAATTGAAGATGCCAAAATGTTGGAAAAAGCAGGATGTTTCGCTATAGTTCTTGAGAAAATTCCTGCTAAATTAGCTAAGCAAGTTTCAGAAGCAATTTCAATTCCAACTATTGGAATTGGTGCAGGTTCAGATGTTGATGGACAAGTGTTAGTATTACATGACATGTTAGGAATTACAATGGACTTTAGTCCCAGATTCTTGAGACGATATCTCAATCTTGAAAACGATATTCGGAATGCTGTAGAACAATATGTCTCTGATGTAAGATCTCACGATTTCCCGAGTCCTGATGAACAATATGAATGAACATTGTTACGAGTTTTTTCGGATTAGTTTTTCTGTGTAGTATCTCTATTCACTGACATTTGTAGAGTTACTATGAATACTCAAACGTAGTACACATACCGCTAAAGAAGCTGATAAGATGAATAAAACAGCACCAGTGTAGCCAGGTGTTCCGATTCCTACTCGGATAATCACTGTAGAAAGAATGAACCCTGTATTTCGAGCAAGTTGTGGGAAATCAAATATGTGCTTGTAAGAAACAAGCAGAATGATAATATCTGAAACAATCAGCCAAGTAAAGAAATCAGAAAAGAATACACTACGGCTTAAACTAGTTTCTCCATCAAGAACACCCATTGACCATGATGTAAACGAATATATTGCAACCAGAACATAGATTATCACTAGCCCACAAGCCAAGTGTTTCTTTTGCATTACAAACGATTGGATTGAGTCATCTTGTTGACTAATATCCGCTGAAATTACAGTTTTAGAACGGAAATACAACGATGTTGCAAACAACAAGACAAACACAAGTCCTTCCATGGCAATAAAAGCAACATCTGAATCAATCTTTGTATCAGAGACTCCGATGTCTGAAAGATTTTTGAAAATATCACGGACAACTAGGAGTGTAACAACCTCGAATTGTTTTCCAATTGAATTTGAAAATGATTCTGGAATAGCCCGGATTAACTCATACACTTCGTATGCAAGAATGATGGAAAATGGCGTGTAGAGTGCGTCAAGATACGAGTCTATAAATGGGGCAAGTTCAATTGATTGAAGTGATCCCTGATCGTACAAGAAACAGCAAATTAAATGGATCATGAAACCAACAATAGCGGAATTAATGGCCATCCCTCTCAGCAATCTATCGGTTGAAGGGCCGAGTAAAAGTTCGTGAAATCTTGACATTTTGCGTACCTCGATTTGGTATATGTTGTAAATAGGGTTGTTCAGTTGCATCGCAGTAATGTTTGACAGAGGAATTATGAAAGGAAAAAGTAAAGTCGTCCACTCTATGGCCGTTGTATGGAAAAATCATCGGTGATTCGGATGTGGATCACTAATAAAAATAATAGGAAAATCACAGCAGGAATGAGCGAATCAATGGTTGCATTTCTTTCAATTGCAATTGAAAATGGTTGCACTGGTTCAACATTTGCCGAAGATGATGGAAGAGTGATTGTGTACACTAGATGGTCAGATGAAATGACTTTGGAGAAGTTTCGTTCTTCGGAGGATTATAAGATTCAAGAAGCAAACATCATGCAATCATTTACTGCAGCGGGTTTTGAAATCCCTGACGATATACTCTTCAATTCAACTGCAACAATTTTGTTCAGTAATTAATCGAATGGGATTCCCTTACTATTACCCGTGATCGCATAGGTGCCCTACCAACCAGTATCCCATTCTTCTTCAACATCATCTAGACTATTTGTTGACGTTTCTAATTGATTGGTACGGTAGGAATCAATTTGTTGCTTAGTCCAACCGGCAGAGGATAATTGTTCATCAGACCACTTAGCTAGGTCATTATTGGGAACTGGAGATGATTCAGTTGTAGAATCGGGTAATTCCGAACTCATCAATGGGCGACTAAGATTTCCAATTAAAGGAGATTGTGGCTCTAAATGAATTGTAGAGGGGGTAGGAGCAACTGGAGGGGGAGAATAAGTTGTTTCAATCTCATAAGTCTGTGAGACTATTTTTTGATCTTCTAATTTTCTTTCCTTCATTATCTCTTTTGTTTTTCTATCAGCTGCAAGTAGAACACCCAATATCATCAGTAAAACAATAACTCCACCGAAGATTGCAGCTCCTGCATCTGAACCAAATAATCCATCCATCAATGTAGGTTCAATAGTGATATATTCTAATCCATATCCGTCGTCATAAGTTCCCTCTAAACGAACCTCTCCTTCTCCTTTCAAATCAAGAATCCAACGACCATCTATACATTCTAAAATTCCTGCATCTGTTTCAAATTCCACTGCACATACGGCTATGGTTACCTTGTTGTCAGCAATGTCGTATGCTCTTACCTCAATTTCTACTGATTCTCCTTGCTTCAATTCTCCTTTGATATCAAATTCAAGTGAATGTGGTGGACCAGGTAAAACACTAACCAGTATTTCCCAAGAGACCTCGCCAACAGATGCAATTAACTGAACGGTACCTACTCCTTCTGCAAAATAAACAAAATTTCCAGTTCCAACAGAAGATGCTTCAACTATACCAAATCCTTCTGGAACAGTCCAATCTACATCAAAAGGATATGACGAACCCGCTAAATCAAAGCCATTTACTGTCAAATTTAATTCAGAACCAGTCTCAACAGAAAGGGCCAAATCACCATCAGATCGTACCTCTATTGAAGACGGAGTTCCTTGTTCTACTTCTATAGTAGCTGATGTAACACGTGAACCCAGAGTCGCAACTATTCTGTGTTGGCCAGGCATTGAAGGTGTGAAATAATTAGTATCAGAGTTGATGGAGGAATTCGGAGATGCGCCCTCTATTATTGACCATTCTAAACCAGTCAAATCTACAGGATTTCCATCAGCATCGAATCCTTGAGGATTTAGATCAAATGGGACATCTACAGGTATGGACAACGAATGTCCAGTAATTTCTAATAAAATTAAACGGCCAGGTTGAACAACAAAACTAATTGAAGCTGTACGAATAATGGAGGGGGTTATTGGATCATTAGCTTCCGCTGAAATTGTAATTAGTCCTTGAATTGATGCATCAAAAAGTACTGATTCTCCAAAACTTGAATTTAAACCAATCAATGTATTTTCTATTTCCCAAGTAGAATTAGCAGACCAGCGATTACCTCGTATATCTTCCCACATCGCATTAAGAATAATTTCATCATCAGCAGTAATTTGATCTAACGGCGTAAAAGAGGATATCGCCAACCTCCTAGCCGAACCATGAGTAACATTTACTTCTAATTCCGCAGAAAATTCTCCATCTCCTACAATCAAAGTTTGATTACCATCCTCATTAGGAGTCCAACGGAAACCACCACCTTGTAACATTTCTAGTACTGAACCATCTGGTAAACTCCAATTGCTAGTTGGAACGACTATGGCTTGACGATATCCCTGTTGATCAACTCTTTCTAATACCAAATCAATTGATTCATCAGCAGTTACTTGAATATCACTTGCAGTCAACTCTAATCCAACTACTGTACCAATTACTACTGTAATTGAAACTGTCTTGTTTACATTTCCTGAACAAACCCAAACAGAAGAACTGCCTAATCCAGATGGTGAGAAGCGAAATTGTTCGGAACCCAATTGTGCCGTAGTTCCTCCAATAGATCCCATTTCATAACCAGCAGAAATGATATTCCCCGATCCATCTTTCAAAGAAAATGAGAAATCTTGAACTTCATCTGCAGATAAAATCACTGGACCTGGAGGTAGTATTTCGATTGATTGAACTGAAGTACTCCCTGCGCATGATCTGGCAGAAGTGGATGAGGAGGAGGAAACATCTGTTAAATTATCATGTACTGGTAGTGAAGAAATTAGCAAGATTGCTAATAGGTATACCATTATCCTAGGCGAGTCCATGTTCCTACCTCATCGACTTGCCAGTAACTTGTGTTGCCCATTCCATCATGATACCACCCAGTTTGTCCTTGGATGGTTCCATCACAAGCCAACATCACACCTGAAGAAACTAATTCTTGTTTTTCTTCAGTTTCAACTGGAATAGGTTCTGGTTCAGTATTTTCTCCTTCATCTAACCCCTTGGGTCGAGGAGGAGCCTGTGTAGAATCAACAACAGGAGATTGTTCAAAATTAGATTGAGGAAAAGAAGAAACTTGAGATTGCTGAGTTACTGAATTTGTTGCACCCATTGCAGCCATATTCGCAGAATTTTGCCTAGCTTGGGATGCACCCCATGATGGAGCCATACTTGAAGAGGAACGATGCCTACCTCTTCTATGAGAGGATGAAGAGAATGCAGCAGAAGAAGGAGCACTGAAAGCGACACCAGCAGGAGGAGGAGAAGGGTTAGAACGTTCTTTAGAAATCAGATCTTCATCCCCTTCAAATATTTCTTCCGCTTCATTTCTGAATTTAGGTAAGAGAACAAGCATTACTGCAAGGAGAAATACAACTGAAACGGAACCAAGAGCCAATCTTCCCATATTTGTATCTGTCAATTTTGAAAGAGCGCTTGGAGTTGCAGTAACGAAAATAGTTTGTTCTAATTCGAGATATTTTACTGTAATTGGAACATTTTCGCCATATCCATCTATCTTCATTCTCCATACATCTGACTGAAGGTGTTCTGCATCTCCAATTTCTGTTTCAACAATAATCTGCGAATGTGCAACAGTAATCTGATTTCCTGACGCATCTAAGACCTTCAAAGTCAAATCAATGATCTCACCTTCAGAAAATATCTTTCCGTCATCAACATCCATGACTATAGAGATTCTATCGGGTACTCCAGGTACTACGGTGATTGACAATAGCGAGTCTGCAACTCCTCTTCTTGCAATTATATCCCAAGAACCTATTTCTCCTACTACGTAGACATACTCACCGGGAGAATTGCCTGGTGAAATTGATCCAGCATCTTCTAAAAAGCTCCATGAAACATTATCAATTGGATTCTCATTACCTGCTAAATCTACTCCTAATACAGTAAGAATTACCTCACTTCCTCCAGGAAATGAATTTGAGACTAAATCATGAGATATTGAAAGACTCTGAGGCAATCCAGCTAAAACTAGTAAATCGACTCTAGCAGCACGACCTGCAGCCATTCCTTCTAGTTGAATATCTCCAACCTGACTTGGCCTGTACACATTTCCTGCGTCTCTAATTTCTGAGGTCATATCTTCTCCATTTATGGTCCAATTAAATTCAAGTCCTTCAATTGGATTATCTAATGAATCATAGCCCATTGGAAGTAACTCCAGAGACTCGTCTGTAGTCATAGTAACTCCTTCTCCAGCGAAAGCAATTCTAACCAAACGACCAGGGTTAACATCAAATGTTTGCGTAGCAGTATACGTGATACCATTTTCTGTAGCTACTGCTTCAAGGGTAACTGTTCCAATTTGAAGAGGAGTAAATGTAGCACCATTTGCAAATGCTACTGGATTTGGACCTTGTCCAGGATTACTCCAAACTGCATCTAAAATTCTTTGATTACCCAAAGAGTCCTGTGCCTTCATTTGTAAAAATGATTCTTCACCTGCTTGTAGAGTAGTTGAATCTGTATCAATCAAAACAGAAGCAATACTTCCAGCACCAACTTCGATATCTATTGTGTCAGTTAAATTCTCGTAATCTAATTTCACCCAATAAGTTCCAATATCTCTAGGTAGCCATTCTACAGTCCCATTTTCTCCATTTCGAAAACCGCCATCTTCTGCAGACCATGCAGAAAGAGGTAGAGACATTTCTACTTGATTTCCAAAAGCGTCAGTCCATATTATTGGAAGAGGAACAGCTTCATCTGCTGCAACCGTTCTATTTGGATGAACAATCGATAGATCTAATGGATCTCCTACTGAAACTACAACTTGAGTTGAACCAACGGCTCCCAAAGAGGCTGAACAATCTATTGTCCAAGTACCAACGGCTGCCCCAGTATACATTCCAGAATTATCAACAGAACCAGAATCTACAGTATAAGTCAAATCGCCAGCCAATGCTAAATCTACTGGATTACCTAATGCATCAACTGCTGTTGGGAGTACGGATATTCTTTCTCCAGATTTAACTGACAAATCTTGAGGTAAAATGAGATTAGTAGGTGAACCTTCAATCAAAGTAACATTAGTCCATGCAGTTAGACCAGCAGCAGATGCGTCAACTCGGTGAGTACCTACTTCGGTAAGTTCGTACGAACCATTGGGATGAATTGTACCTGAATCCACTGACCACTGAGGAGAAGCAGGGTAATCATTCCCCTTAATATCAGAAAAATGAGCAGACAATTGAATATCAACACCAACAGGGAAAGAAGCATTAGATGGAATAATAGTCATTGACACCGGAGCACCTGGTGTAACTAATAACACAATACAACCTGTTTCTCCATTAATTGCCTCAGCGCAAATAAATTCAAATCCAGAACTTGAAGGAGTGAATAATCCGCTAGAATCAACAAAACCAGTTCCGACAACATTCCAATTGACTGGGGATGATGAAATACTACCATCTTCATGACGAACTTGTGCTTTCAATGGGGAGTCAGTATCCGCAGATACTTGCCCAAACCTTGGTTCAATATCGACCCAACCTGGATCAGTGGAAGATAATGTAGTTGGCTGATTCCAATTAACAATGATATTCCATTGAGGACGCAAGTAAGAAATTGCAGATTCTGATGACTGAAAAGACATTGACCAAGGAAGATAAGAATCGTTATTCCATGCTGCACCCATTACCATTACTCCAACAAAACCTCCATTTCCTTGTGCATTACGAGCTTGTCCAACTTTTAGATTATCAGTTACATCCAATGAAATTGTAGTTGACGATGAGGTTGCAGTTACAAATGAATTAGACCCACCAGAATCTGAATTAGAGTCTGCTCCAGGTTCAGTCCAACTTACTGCAGGTGTTGCGCTATTCCACGAAGGGTCTACCCAATCACGATATGTCATTAATCCCATTACATCTGTACCAATTGAAGGTGCAGTATCAATTGTTAATTCAAGAGATGCAGATATAATAGAAATATTGCTCATGAAACCCACAGTAGAAAGATCAATTCCGAAAAGAGCTCTTTGCTCCGTTCCGTTCTGGGGGTCTGAATTAATTTCAATAATCGAAGAGGTAGTATCTACCATTGAAGGACTTGCACTACTAATTACTGCATCAGTAAAACCACCTGACCCATCGTCTTGGTATTGTAGAGTCCATGTTCCGTTACCATTGTCAATCTCTACAGGAGCATAGAATTCTCGAAAATCCTCTAATGCATTCCCAGATGTCCAAGAAGAAGTACTAGAAATAATAACCAGCACTAAAAAAAGTGCAAGGCTATTTTTCTTTGACATGAAAACTCATTCCTCAAAAGGTTCCCAGTCATCCATATCTGGTGTTCGATAATACCAGGTTCCATCATCAGTATCTTCCCACCATTCAGTGCCATCTTCATCAACTGTAACTCCATCATCTTCTGACTGATCTTCTAGCTCTTCTACAGGAGCAGATGGACCTGCTACTGGACCAGATGGACTTGCTGCTGGTCCTCCTGTCTCTTCGAAATCATCATCGTCATAATCTTCATCGTCGTCATCGTCAAAATCATAATCGTCATTTCCGCCTCTTCTGAGAATCACAACAACAAATACTAGCAATGCAAGAACTAGTAATCCAATCAAACCAGCAGCTGCATAATACAATGGCCCACCTGCTGCAAAGAATCCAGGAATTGTCCCTATTGAATTAATAGCAATTGAAGCTGATTCTCCTTGGTCTGCTACTGTTATGGTTCCAGCACCAGAAGAAATCAAAGTAATTTCCCAATTCTGGCTCCCTGAACCTTGCTTAATTTCATGTCCTGTAGCCACAATATATGGGTCATTCAACGAGACGGGATTGTTCCATTCGTCATATCCGAATGCAGTAATGGACAATGTCCCTTGCTGCTCTGATTCAGTCTTGTCTGCTTGAAGTACAATGTAATCTAAGTTAGCAGCGATAACTTCAACGGTCCAAATTTCTGAAAGACCGTTGTGAATATATTCAAGTTCATAGATTCCAACACTTGTTTGCTTGAATACATAAGCTCCAATGTTATCATTATCTATATCCCAAATAACAGGATCATCCCATGCCGATTCAACTATTACAAATTGATTCAATGCTGAATCTTCGGCATATAATTGGATATCGACCATTTCACCAGCCACCATCAAATCCTTTTCTGCAACATGCCAAATTCTTACAGCAACGCCATGGGAAACTGTAGCCGAGATACTATCTTGATATCCATTTTGTATTGCACATATACGATATGTTCCTTCTACACCTGCAGCCCAAGAATCTGTAGATTCAACCTGATTCGTGATTTCCTCAGAATCCAAAGATGCACCACATTCACCAGGAGGAGATGAAACTGAGATATCATGGATATACCATCTCAGTGAATCAGCCTGTACAACATTTTGTTGCATATCCTTAGCGACTACACTCAGAGAAATCGAATCATCCGCAGTTAATGTATAATCAGAAGAACCTTGGATTTCGACATCTGCAAGCGCACCAGGGATAATAGTTACAGTTTCTGAAGCAGTGAGAGGTACGGTTGTAATTCCATCTGTCCATGTTAATGCAGCTTGTATTGTCCAATCTCCTTCAGTATACGCATAGAAATTAGCAGCCGCACCATCAAGAACAACCCATGATTGATCTGCACCTGGAGTTGTGATTAACCAGTTTTCCGGAGTAACTGGTTTCTGGTTACCCCTCTGATCGATTACGAAAGCACGTAGATTCAAAATTTCTCCAGCGGTGGCCTGAGAGAAACCACCAGTTACCCTAAGGTCCATTTCTACAGGAGCACCGTCAACAACAGAAATTGTAACTCTGTCAGTTTCACCTTCAATTTCTACCTCTATCCATTGAGTACCCTTAGACCATGCTGTCCAAATTACTCTGGAATCAACTTCCGTGAATGTACCATTCAAAGCAGACCATTCACTAAGACTCAAAGTATCAGTAATATCATTCGAATTTCCTCTTATGTCAACACGAATTACTGTAAAGTCTACTGATTCATCGGCAGTAATTTCTGTGACGTTAGAAGTTAGAATAACAGATCCAATTGCCCCGTAAATAACCTCAACATCAAATGAACCACCAACTCCAACTGAACTACTAGCATTAATTGTCCAGTTTCCGACATGATCTCCAGTAAATTCTCCTGCAGAAGTGATATTTCCATTTTCTACTGACCAAGAAACCGTTCCTGCTTGTAATGCAGGCATCTCATTGAATCGAATATCCTCAATAATCCAAGTGTATGTACACGTACTTCCTGCATCAACAACTGCGCATCCTGAAACAACAAGGTGATGAGGTGCACCTGTAGAAACAACTACTGAAATTGTTTCAGTGCTACTTCCCCATGTGATAGTTATGGTCTGAGTACCAGTTAACCATGGCATGTAAATAACTGATGAAGACGGAGTGGTTGTGGATACAGTAAGATCACCTGTGGAAGAAAAAGTACCATTTGTTACTGACCAAAGTACAATTTCTCCATCTACTTCATTTCCAAACTGATCAACAACAATTGCCGAAACAGGAAGACTCTGATCGGCATTCAAAGCAGCTGTAGTTCTATCAGGTATCAAAGTGATAGGAGAACCGTGATCAACTGATAGATTCAATACTTTAGTTACTTGACCAAAACGTGCTACAACTTGTTCATTACCTGCATACTGAGGGGTGTAAACACCTGAGGCGGAAATGGATCCTAAACTAGAACTACTCCAAGCAACATTACCTGCTAATGTTTGACCTGTAACATCCAACAGAGAAGCAGTAAATGTAACCGGAGTATCAGCATCAGTAGAAGATGGTCCTGTAATCTGGATATCATAGACATTGGTATAATTAAGAATCAATTGAGGATGATACGTACTATCTTCAGAATTATCAAATTCTACAACAATTCTACCACCTGTAGTATCTGGAGTCCCAATTAAAACAATACCAAGAGTACCATACATAGAAGTCATAGCACTGCTAATATCAAATTCAACCCAGGTATTTCCATTTGTATTGTATATGCGAACAGTATCTAATGGAGTAGAAGCATAGTCTACACCACTACGCATTCCTGGAATATCCCAAGCATTTCCATATGAAGCATCATCCCAAGTAGATGATACTTCAGAGAAATTCTGATTCAATAGTGTATGAGCACTTACATCAAGGTATGAAGTATCAGCCAACAAAACACCATCGAGATGAATTCTTAATTTCCCACTATGAGGATTAAGATTTGATGGAAGTGGGATCTGTCCTAAATCAAGCCAAACAATGCTTCTACACTCGTTTGTAGTAGCGGGGCCAGATGAAGAATCACCACATCCGATACCAACCTCTAGGCCACGATCTGTGAATACTTCACTTGGATCTGATTCATCTATTGTAGAATCATGGATATTCGGATATTGAAGCACACTAGCTGCTTCTCCTTCACCATATGTAATACTGTAAAGATGATTTCCTAAACTACTGGTTTCAGGTTCACCGACTGCAAATGACCATGCTGCTGAACGAGCACCAGGTATTGAGCCAGCAATAGATTGAATATCCCAAGAATAGAGTACATCAGGATCCAAATCGAAATTTGGCGTCCAACAAATTGTCGGAAGAGTACATCCTGTAAATCCAGAATCAATCCAAGAACGCTGAGTAAGAGTTGTTGTATCATTCATTAAACGCAAAATATAACCAGAAGCCCCAGATGCAGCATTCCATGAAAGAGTAGGACGATCTAAAGAAGATAACAGATATCCATCTTCCTCGAAGAGAACAGATTGATCAGCAGGAGATTGCAAACTCACTTGAGGAGGAGGAGTAATCCCATTTGGATTATCAACAAAATCAAACACAAGTTGAGGTGCATTACTGCTAGCCTCGGAAGATGAGAAGTACAAGGTTCCAGTCCAGTTTGTGATCAATGCCAAAGTCATTCGACCATTTTGATTTGTGAAAGCATTTCTAGCAATTGAAGTAATATCCCATTCATACCATGTTCCTGAACCTGTAGCGACTCTAGTAATAGAAGCTGAAGCAGTAGTACTACATTGAGTACCTGGAATGTACGTACTCCAAGAAACCGTATCTTCTGACCAAGTATTATTTCCACAGTCATGGATTCCGACAGTATGTGCTCCAGAACCA
>CEQY01129098.1_pt1 | contig 14276 bp, 15 predicted proteins | sample 361391 | NCBI WGS metagenome assembly CEQY01 (sample SAMEA2621075, study PRJEB7988) | marine metagenome | isolation source: saline water (ENVO:00002010), including | reverse complement strand
TTACAACAGAAAATGAAGGACAATATAACAATTTTTCATTTAGTATGAGCTAATTTTTGTTAATTCAAAATTTTATAATTAAATCAATTTAAATTTATGCTGTACTGTTATTCCCACTCGCCCAACTTTTCAACGACAGCGCTGTGGCCCCTATGGGCCGCCTGTATGAGTGCAGTGTTTCCTCCATTCAGTTTCATAGTAATATCCGCTCCTGCTTCCTTCAGTATAATTACCATGTCCAAATTTCCTTTTTCAGCCGCTACTATCAATGCAGTGTGCATGGTCGGTTGTTTCTGTTGATTAACATTTGCACCACGACTCAACAATTTATTCACCATATTGGTGTGCCCCTTACCAGCCGCGCTAATCAATGGAACATCACCCCCCGATATTCCATTAACATTTGCACCATGATTCAACAATTTTTCCACCATACTGGAAGAAGGTTTATCAGTCGCAATTAGCAATGCAGTATTACGGTTTTTATCAGAATAATCGACCTCGCTGCCGGCTTTCAACAATTTGTCCACCACCGGTGCATAACTCTCACCAGCAGAACCAACATCATTATCGAGAGCCCTCTGAACCGCAAATAGCAATAATTCAGTAGGACTGTCCTTGACACCATCTTTATAAGTATAATTAACATCTGCACCTTTTTGAATTAGATAATCCACCACAGCTAGATGCCCTTTATCAAAAGCAAGTAGCAATGCATTTAAACCAAAATTATCAACATGTTCAATATCCGCCTGATTCTCTAGCAATTTTCTCACCATAGCTAGATGCCCTTGTTGCGCCGCTATTATCAATGCAGTATAATTATTATCATTCATCTGACGATTAACATCTGCACCTTTTTGAATTAGATAATCCACCACAGCTAGATGCCCATTCTCAGTCGCAAAATGTAATGCAGTCATCCCATTATCATCATAGGAGTTAATAACGGCACCTTTTCCGACTAGAAATTGCACTACAGCCAGATCCCCATTCTCAGCCGCAAGATGCAATGCAGTCATTTTATACTTATCATTGGATTCAATGTCTGCATTATTATCGACTAGAAATTCTACCACATTCAGATGCCCATTTAAAGCCGCAATATGTAATGCAGTCATCTCATCATCATCATCGGAGTTAATATCTACACCTGATTCAATCAGAAACGTCACCACAGCCAGATCCCCATTCTTAGCCGCAAGATGCAAATTCCCCATTTCCTCTTCACGGGCTTCTTCCGATACCTCTGCTTCTGCGGAGGTGTCCGCCTCGTCAGATGCTTCTACGGGGGAGTCTCCTTCTTCTCCGGGCCCCACTTCTTCTATTTCTTTAGCTGGTTGCTGATTCACATTGGAATTAACGAGAGGCTGGTTCGCCACCCCCTTCAGATTGACTTTTCGTTTATTTTTCCTATCTTCGGCACGTTTAGCAGTGTGCCGTGCTTGACCGAACTTATAATCCTGCAGGCGCGTAATCTCAGCCTGTCTGTCTTGAACCTGCTTACGCCTCTCGAGCAGTGCAGCAGGGCTGATGCCAATGACCTGAGCCTCCGCTACGTCATGCTCAGTGATGTCAGGGTTCTGAGCCCTCGCGGCGGCTATAACCGATTTTCTGGGGTTGTGAATTGGGGCAGCGTAGTCACCTCCCTGCATTAGCTTACGCTTTGTACCTTGCTTACGTTTTGTACCTTGCTTACGCTTTGTACCTTGCTTACGTTTTGTACCTTGCTTACGCTTTGTACCTTGCTTACGCTTTGTACGTTTGGCATTTTTCTTAACTACTCGTTTAGAAAGTTTCTTGCGTGCCATATATATATATATATATTTTTTTTTCCTACATATATCACTTTTTTGTAACCGTTATCACTTTTTGTAACCGTTATCACTTTTTACAAGCATTGCCATTATTACAATACCATTTATTTAATCCCACGGCTTCGCATATGATATGCGTCACAACACCACTAATAAATAGTGCTAAAACTTGTTTCTTCGTTCTCTCTATTTTCACTTTTTCCATGCAACAATTAATCAACATACCTATAACCACAACTATAACACCAACACTTACGGCTTCAATCAACAATTTTTGCATTATATAATATCTTGTTATAATATATTTAATGAAATTAAAACTTTGGGGATATTTAATAATTTTAGTAGCAATTATTTTTGTTTCAATATGCATGTTTAAAAAAGAAGGTTTCTTAGGAAATACACCCAATCCGGTTCCATTGAATATTAATTGTGATAATTACAAAAATCCAAACACATTGTCTAGTGTAATACCAGAACATTGTAAGCGACAATTTTTGTCGGAAATTGTTGATGCAGAAACAGAAAAAGAAAAAGCATTAAATAACAAAATTCAAGCAGAAATTGAATGGTTACAACAACACAACTCTTTTGAAAAGGAAATTAAAGAAAAAACAGAACTATTACATTTTATGGCAAACGCACATAATGATGCATTAAATGATAAAGAAAATAAACTTCAAACGTTAAACGATGAACTTGCACAAAGAGATGAACAATATAAAAAAGAAATTGCAGCAAAAAATGCAGAGATTGTCAGAAAAATATCTGAAAAAAATAAGCCGAAACAATATAAACCACCAGAAAATTACGTTAAACCAAATACTATGATAAATAGATTTGAAAATGCATTTAATGCCGTAATTGATATGGCGGTTAAGATGTCACTAGAACCTGATATTTATAAAAAACTGCTAACTGAAATATATAACAAATATGTAGAAACTGACTTCTTTAAAAATTCAACAGATAGAGAAAAATACCTATTATATACATTTGCAGCTAGTACACCTAATGTTACTTCAAGTATTTTCACACCAGAATCGATATGTAAATTAGAAAACAATATTTTTAAATTTTTACCAAAAAAATCTTTTGAAGAGTTGAATGAACGTGCACAAAAAGAATGTGGCAAACAATATACATATTCTGGACCATACTTTCCAACTTATGAAAAAAAAACAGACTGTCCAATAAATCACTGGGGTGAAAATCCTAATTGTACACCATGTTCACAAGGAGAAATAACATTAGAAAAATTAATCAATAAAGACACAAAAATTGCAACATCTGGTAATAATGATGTAGCACCATTTGATATCTATATTAATCATACAGGTGCTAAAAATAAAAGTGATTGCAAAGTTAAGAGCGACTATATGACACAAGATAATATTATATATTTTAAAACAACTTAAACATAATAGTATATACTATATATATGATTTTGAATGCTACCGAACAGCGCAACATCATGCACCGATTCCCTTCTCTCAAACTTTCTTATGACAAACAAATTCATAAGAAAGTTTATACCGACAAGGATATTTTTATGGTCGTTCCATACGGCGTCAAATTTCTTGCATGGTTTACATACTACCAAAACCGCAATGTTTGTTTTTTAATCGAACTTACATCCAAAAAAACACCCAAATCTTTCAAAATGGTCACCACGTGTTTTCACCATGATCTCGCCCTCGGCACTATTCTATATGGCTCTGTTGTAAAAGACCGTTTCTTCGTATGTGAAGATGCATTGTGGTTTTGTGGCAAAAACCTCATTGAAAACAAACGTACATCTAAATTTTCTGGACGTCTCCCTATCATACAAGACCTGTTTTCAAATTACGTGAAACAGCAATCTGTTTCTAAAAAACACCTCATCTTTTGCACACCAATTATGGGAAAAGATTATAATAAGGTAGAAAAAACAATGGAAACGCTTCCTTATACCACATATGGTATCAAATTTATCAACGATAATGACAGTTTTTGTCGCATATTTGTACCCAAACTTGAAAAAGTCGTATATCATGGTGTATTCAAAATCAAAGCAAAACCTGATGCCGACATGTATGACAGCTTCTTTTACAATAAGGGCATGTGGGAACCACACAAACTTATTTATGTTGGCTCATACAGAGCCAGTGTTATGATGAATTCTATTTTTAGAAACATCAAAGAAAATCAATGTTTGGATAGTTTGGAAGAAAGTGATGACGAAGATGAGTTTGAAAATTGTGATATTGGTAAATATACTGATTTGACTAAAACGGTATTTATGAAATGCCGATTTAACCCCAAATTCAAAAAATGGGAACCGATTGAGATGGTTAGTGATAAGAAAACCATCACTTATGATGACCTATGGTGCGTTGAAAATAAACATATTAAAGGAAACAGACGTGTCAATTTCCCAAAGAGAAATTGATTTATTTTACAAGCCATTTATTTTTAGGTAATGCCCGCCAAAAAATCTGCACAACAATACAATTATACGCTTTCCTCTGGGATTGATTTAATGTCTTGGCGTGAAAAACCGCGGTGGGAAATATTCGATTGGCGGTCTAATATTACACAGGAAGATTTAAATCTCATTGGCAAGTGTATTTCACAATCAAACGCAGAAGAATTGCGTATCAATAATAACTGTATTAGTGATATTTCAGCATTTGCCAGTTCTTTACATAACATTAAAGTACTAGATTTTGGCAACAACGCAATTATAGATATATCAGTTTTGAAACTATCACAAATGCCATTTCTTGAAGTTGTTAATTTGCGGAAAAACAATATAAGCTGTATTGCAGCATTATACAAGTCAATCCCAAATGTGAAAGAGTTAATTCTAAGTGACAATGAAATCGTTGATATCACTCCGTTAACTGATTCTATGCCAAATGTTCACACATTGGATTTGGGTGGTAACAAAATCATTGATATTAGTTGCTTGAATGGGTGTATTGAAAGTATCCAATATTTATATCTTGCAGAGAATCGCATCAATAATATTAGTGCTTTGAAAGATTCACTAACAAATACCAAAGCATTGGTATTATCCTCTAATAACATTACGGATATTTCCGTATTAAATGGAGCGATACCAAATATGACAACATTGGCTTTGAATGCAAATCAAATTGATGATATTTCAGCTTTGTCGTATGAAATGCCGAATATGGAAACGATTTGGTTGCAAAACAATCGTATTTACGATCCTATGCCATTGTTACATTCGCTACCAAATGTAAAAACAGTAAATCTAATATATGGTAACAATATACCTAAAATACTAGAGACCCAATTTAAAGACGATTGGGGGAAGGTGAAAGGGTCATCAGGTATAAGATGGGCACCAGTGAAAGGGTCATCAAGTATAAGAATCTAATCAAATATAAGATTTTTTATCTCTTAATAATATATAAATGTTAAAAGATACAATAGAAGAGAAACTATTAGAATGTGAAAGTGATGATTATCCTATTTTTAAAAAAAATACTTTTAAATCAATGTATTATGTAATAGAAGCATTTGTATTAATTATTATTTTGTATTATACGTGTTATAAGTTAAACAAAAGTAAAATTTCTAATATCATTAAATATCCTTCAATATTTTGTTGTTTAATAATATTAGGAATAATATTTTGGGGACAATTTGTTTTAGGACATGATTTAGGACATGGTAGTTTTTCTGACTATAATATATTAAATAAAACACTTGGTGTTATTATACATGGGACACTACTAGTTCCATTTCAACAATGGCGTTGTTCACATCGCAAACACCATAAATTTACAGGACATATTGAAAATGATGAAATTTTCAAGCCTGTAAAAGAAGATTATGGTTTTTTTCATTATGTTTCAAGTTATATAGCATATAATCCATTTACATGGATATTGTATTTATTATTTGGTTATCCAGACGAATCTATGAATCATTTTAATCCATTATATCCAGTTGGAGATGATAATCCAATAGAAGAAACATTTGTATGTATATTATCTTCTATTTTTACAATATGTTTTGCATTTGGGTTATACAAGTTTGGAAAAAAATATGGTTTTAAAACTCTTTTTATATTTTATTTTATTCCATGGATGATATTTTCGTATTTATTGGTGATGGTCACGTTCTTACAACACCAAAACGAAAATATTACATGGAAAAATGATAAATCTGGATGGAATGAATCATTTGGAGCATTACAAAGTGTAAACCGTTCATATGGTTATATAATTGATTATTTGACTCATGATATTGCACCTTATCATCAAGTACATCATTTATTTCCAAAAATTCCACACTATAATTTAAAAAATGCATTTCAATGCTTTGAAGCAAATTTCCCAGAACATGTAAATACAGAATATGGAAACCCTTTTTTGGATTTTTTCAAAATTGCACCATTATGGAAGAAAAATATCGTTTTAAAATATGGTTCAAATATACACAAATTTTATGAATAATCCAAATTATATATTATGTATAATATAAATGAATGACGACATGGGAGAGATATCTCAACGCGTTGGTTGGAATATGCGTCAAGCTTATTGGGACAAACTAGAACAAGAGATTCTCTCTAAGGACTATGATAATACTTTAATAGTTTTAACTGAGATATCAGAGCGAATATGTATGTTTGTACCTAACCGCTTTGACTTACACAAAGAACTTGATGAAGCAATTGATATCGACCTTATCAAGCAAATGCTAAAACATGATGCTGTTGATTTTACTGTTATTTATAAATTAATCCATTTTATTATTACACAATTAAAACAGTTTGACTGCATCGAAGATGAACCTTATTATGAGATATGGAGAGAACAAGTAGAGCGTCGGTTGAAAGCCGATACCCCAGAAATGCATAAAATATTGCCAAAGTTCTTTAAAGAATGTTTTTACAGAATAGAAAAGGTTGATTATAATATCAAACTATTCCGCGAAAGTGAAATGTATAAGACTATGAAAGAGAAAATAGAGAGAAGACATTCTGATAGTTAGAATAGATATAATATAATAAAAACCCAATAGAATTAAATATAAGGTCTTGTTTTAAATCTGGAACAAAAATATTATTATAACAATCTCCTTTTTTTGCAAATGATGATATCGCGTGTTTTCCATACATTTTTTTGAAAAGGGATTCTTCTATATTATACCATATCACATTTATTAATATTACAACCAAATAATAAATATTATATGTTTTTGCATTTAATGTATATAACAATGAAAAATTAAATAAAATATGATATATATTCCAAATACAAAACTTGTATGGTTTAATTAGAGATATGTTAAAATAATCTATCCTAAATTTATACACATATCTTATAATTTTATAAACCAAACATGATATTATTACAAATAAAAATAATATATATCGCATATATATTATTCGATATATAATATTCGAATAAAAACTTTGGTCACCCGGAAGTTTTTCATATTATTTACTTGTAGAATAAGACAAATACCACAATCCAAATACAAATCACAAGGTCATTGAGATGACTTGTTCTATACAATCTGGTTATTTGTGTAGATAAACTTGTGTTTTTACAGAATAGAAAAGGTTGATTATAATATCAAACTATTCCGTGAAAGAGAAAATAGAGAGAAGACGAACCGATTGAACTGTTGACACATATTACTGTTTGTGAAAACGATTTCCTTAAAAATGTAATATAAAAAATTGATATATTATAATATATATAATATCTGACTCAATGCAAAATTCTCCAAAAGAAATTAAGTACATTGATTTATTTTGTGGTTTAGGTGCTTTTCATACTGCATTTAATAGACATAATATGGTTCAAAATGATATTAAATATACTTGTGTTTTTGCATGTGATATTAATGAAGGTATTAGAAATATATATTATGAAAACTATGATTTAAAACCAGAAGGGGACATTAATAAAATTAATATAGATACAATGCCAGAGTTTGACATATTATGTGCAGGTTTTCCATGTCAACCATTTAGTATTGCAGGTAATCAAAAAGGGTTCCTAGATAAAACACGTGGTAATCTATTTTATAAAATACTGGAAATCATTGATAAAAAACAACCAGAAACGCTAATGCTTGAAAATGTTAAAAATCTTCATACTATTCATAAAGGAGAAACATTTAAAACTATTAAAAACGAATTGGAAACACGCGGATACATAGTTAATTGCAAAGTAATTGATTCGCGATATTATAACTCCCCTCAATCCCGCCAACGTATTTATATTATTTGTAATAAAAATACAAAATACACATTTAAAGAAATCAATATGCCAATTGTTCCTGTATCAACTATTATAGATAATACTATTACAAAATTCTTTGATTATACTATTAAATATAAATTAGAACAATGTACTGGAAACAGTATGATGATATATAAGCTAATTAATAAAACAACTGGAAAAGGTGGAAGACAAGGCGAACGTGTATATGATATAACAAAATGTGGCCCAACTATTTGTGCTTCTTCAGGTGGACCGGGTGCAAAAACTGGATTCTACTATTTTGATGGAAACATTAGAACATTAAGTATAAATGAAACATTGAAAATGTTTGGTTTTAACGATACATATAAATTTGAATGCCTATCAAATAAAAAAGATATGTTGTTTTATCTTGGTAATAGTATTGTTGTAAATGTTCTTGAAGAACTAATTAAAGATTTATAAACTTATATTCCAAGCATTCTACTTTACCAATTAATTTACTTAAAGTAAGTTTAATTTGTAGTTGGTTGCTAGACTTCATTCCACTATCTCCACCTTTCCGTTGAATTGATAAAGGTCCTTTCCTTCCAAGCAATACACATGTTTTCTGTGACGAAATTTCAAAATCTAAGTTCACTAGATAATTAATAATGTCCTGGATTTTAAATAGTACTATCCCCTTTTGTTTATTATCTTTGCCGCATTCAACGCCAATGAGATATTTTGGTGTAAGTTCACTTCTGTTTTTGCCATAAAATGCAAATTCCAATATTTGCTGTTTATAGTTATTTAACAAATCTAGGAACCCATTCAACTGTGTTTGTTCATAGTTAGATGTTGATAACTTTTTCCTTGGTGCGGTTTTATCAACATGAGTTCCATTTGGAAGAAGTGGTAGTTCAAATAAATCTTTTAATATTGGTTGAATTGAGTATAACCCAGGAATACATGAAACTAAATCACCCACCCAATGTCTATCTAATTGCTGAAAACAACCGGATTTGAACTTCTTCACTTGAGCTGTCATAATTTTATCATCTGAAGCAATATCACATTTACCAACTCCGTTGATCTTACGACATGTACCGTATTTATCTACTATAGGCTCAAATTTAGTACGAAGTTCTGAATTATTGTTAAGCTCCTGACAAACAAATACTTCATTTTCATATCCCCCTTTTGCAATTTCGCTACCAGACATCATCCTTGTATCATATATCATTTGTCATTCTTTTTCAATTTTTAAGGTTTATCACCGGCAGAGTGAAAAGAAAAAACTTTGGGGCCGGGAAGTTCTTTTCTATCTTGGGATGGCATCTTATCAAAACGTCAATAGGACCATGCATGCTGCTCCAAACAATGCTAGTGTGTTCGTGACGAACACATTGACACTGCTTGGTTGGCTGTTTTGGAGCTGCTTGACTTGTGCGATGAGTAGCCGGTTTTCTTCGTTAAGGTTTGCGATGAGCTTGTTTTCCACAAGCTGTGAGGCCAAAAGTGCATCACGTTCTTCACGAAGTTCCATGTTTTCCTTGTTCAAAACTTCAATCTTTGCGGCTGCGTCATCATGTGCCGTGGGAGAGGGCCAAGGAGACAGTGCTTTGAATGTAGTTTCAATCCTTTCCAAATGGGCTTTCAACCCTTCCAAATCAGACACCTGAATTGTTGGGGCTTTCAAGCCAGAGCGGTTGGAACGGGTTTTCGCGGTGGAAGACATGGGTGTTCTCGGTTATAAGCTGAGTTGCACAAATAACTCCAATCCTCTTTTTTTGTCATTTTTTTTCTTTATACAGCGGAATCTATATTTGCGTCAGCGATTGGTTAGAGCATGTCCATTGAGACAAGACATTTGCCTGTTCCATCTTCACTTTTGGGTTTAACAGCTTTTTTTACCGGGTTCGATGGGTCATTCACTACCTTCCAGTTCGGGGAAGTTGTATCACTTACATAATTACGGTTATCAGTATAAATGACGCGATAATTCTGTTTCTTATAAAACGTTTTTCGTTTTTTCCATTGATTTTGAAATATCCCATGGGCATCTACAAAATCTACCACCAATGGCTTACTATGTTTTACCCTCAAAATTCGCCCCACTGCCTGTTGCACATCTGTTTTAGGTGTCAACATAAACAATGTTGTTAATGTTTTGATATCGAGTGCTTCGGCAGCCATAGAATATGTAGCCATGATGACAGTTTTGGTTTCACTTACTTTGAGGTCTTTGTCCTTCATTCCGCCAATATAGTACCCAATAGAGCCTTCGGCAATATTCCGGTCAAGAATTGCCTTATAAATATAATTAAGGAGATTTTTATTATGTGCTAACATAATGATTTGTTGTTCTGGATTCTCTCTAAGAACATCTTTCAAAACTCCCAAAATAAATTCAGTTCTACTTGCATAATCACATAGTTTAGATATCATACATGAATACAATGGATTACCTCTGTAATCCGTCCTAATATCATTGAAGTCATCGTCTTCCACGTAATATTCAATTCCTCTCACCTCTACTTGTGTAGTCGTATCATTTTTTTCACTATGTACCATTCCACCAATAAACTGTTTGAAAACTTTTGTGAGACCATCTTTACGCTGCATAGTAGCACTAAGACCCAAAATGTATGGTGTAACAGCAACAAATAGTGAACGTACAAATACTTCTGCACTAATATGATGACACTCATCAACACATACAAATCCAAAACTGCTAAATAATTCTTGAGGATATTCTTTCATAGAGAGAGATTGTAGCATACCAATAACAATATCCTTATCTTCAATATCAAAATGCGGACCCTGAATCTTACCAATCCTGGCTGCTGGTAGAAACTGTTGTATTCTCTCTACCCATTGACTCAAAAGGAATCCTTTATGAACAATAACCAATGTTTTAAGTTTAAGTTTAGATATGATATTCAGAGCCATCACCGTTTTCCCCTTACCACAACCTATTTCAAGAAGCCCTCCGCCAATTCCAGTTTTACCTGATTTAACATGCGTCAAATATTTATTAATAATATCGTTTTGATAAGGACGCATTTCACCTGCAAATTCTATATTAATAGGGTCACCAGGTGACAACTTAATTTCATCGGCAATCCCAAAATTCTTCTCTCCATAAAATCGTGGAACATATAGTTTTTTAGCAGATTCTCGATATATAGGAAAACTCAGCGATTTTCCCATATTTCCAGGCAAATTGGGTTTTACATTTAAATCTTCTTTTATTTCTATTTGTTCTTGTATAGTAATTGAATCTTTAAAAATAGTATATCCTTTTTGACCAAGATAAGTTCTTCTCTGCATTGTCTTATATTATTATAAATTAATTGTTATATTGTTTTTGAAAAAATATAGAATATATAATATATAAGGATGCGTGATATATTTGCTAACAAAATTAATGCGAATACTGGTATTGCTATAATATTAATGATTTTATACATCGTAAGTGGTGTAAATATGCCTGATGAAGTTAATAATTTAGTAAATTCCAATATGGGTGCTGGTGTTTTAATTATTGGAGCTATTGGCGTATTTAGCAAAGTTGATGAACCATGCTGTGCTGTATTAGGGTTCTTAGTTGTATATGAAGTTATGCGAAGAGCAAAGAAGCATTACAGAGATAATCGAGTTGTAGGTGCGTCTGCTTCTGGTGTAGTAAATCGCAAGAAGCATCGCGGTGTAAGTTATGCAGGATTTGGGTTCTCTCTTGAAGAAGGATTTGTTAACAGTGAAGAAAAGAAACAGGCCGCAACCAAGAAACCTATTTCAATGGGAGCAGTCGAACCTCTCTCATCGAATGATAAAGGAAATTACGCTAAATTTTAATTTCAGTTAACCAATCATCTTTCATTAAAATAAAAAATACTATAAAAAATATTCCAAATAATATCCAGGCCCCGATACTAGAATGAGTACCTGCTTTACTCATCGATGTAAACAAATTAGACTTGGTTTCTGTTGTTTCACCAATTGTTGAAACTAATGCACCCATTGAAAGTTTATATATAAATAATAATATCGAAAATGCTATGAAAATTACTACCTGCAATCCTAATGGTGATTTCATTAAATTGCCAATACGTTCTTCAAGGGGTATTTTTTTAAGTGGTGATTCTCCATTTTTATTTGTAGAATGTGCTAAGGTTTCGCCTTCATAATGAACTTCTCTACAATTTTTTTCTTGTGACGTTAATATTATGCCACTTGAAGACCACGCCACTGCTTCTTCTTGACTAATATCATCATCTACATGATATCCAATGTCAATATCTGCAAATGTATTTAATAAATTTAAATAATTAGGTTGTAATATATTATCATCAAGATGGATATCTGACGATGTAAATATAAAAAGTCCTACATTTAAATCAAAATCTTTATCAGACCCAGAATTGTTTTTTGATTTTATTCCAAATCTATTTACTAAATATGGTGTATTTGTTGGAATAAAATTGCCCATATCAACATTCTTAGTAGGTATTGCAATATCGCTCACGGTTCTAATACAATTCATTAATTCAAGACCATTCTTATTAACACGTTTTGTCTTAAAAATTGGTATCAATATTTTAACAATATCAAATTCTTCACTGTCATATTCTGGAACAAAATTCATTTCTAATGTACCTATCATTTTACTAGCAATTTCATCGTAGTTGGAATTACCAGAGTCTTTTACGAAAGTTTTGAGTTGTGAATTATATATATTATTACTTTCTGTACCTTCTAGCTTCCATAAATAATGTTTCTGATTTTTTGTGGTAAATTTCTTATTATTATAAGTAATTTTTTGACTTTCACCTACAAGTTGAAAATACTGTATTTTATTTTGTTCATATTCATAATCAAGCCTATCAACAATTGTTTTCCCAAATGAAATTTTCTCGATTGTATAACTATTTCTACTACCATCATTTGCACTAATAAATCCGTCAACACTACGTTGTTTATATAGTTTATAGTCAAGTCCTACATCATCTTCTACACTATTCATAATATATATATATGATTATTTATTTATGTCACTCATTTTTTTAACTCCAATATTGTTTTTATTTTTAAACATACTCATTAGTCTATATAGCATGATTACTGTTATTGCTCCACCAATTATTCTTAATGCCGGAACTTTTAGCAATCTGTCAATTATTTTTTGAAGATTAAAACGTTCTGTTATATTTGTATCACCTAACCCTTTTTCTACGTCTGATAATAAAATTCCATCGTCATTAATTGGTAAACATTCTATAGTTTCAACCTTATTATCTCCAGAACTATGTAATTTTAGACCAGTCATATTTTTCATGACATGTTTTATTTTATCAATTGGATTATTATAAGTTTCACCTATAATATCAGTTATTATATTAGCATCACTCAATACTATATGTGCACATTTATCTGCTACATTTGTATACATTATATAAGGAGTATTTAATGGGAAAAGTAATTCAAAATCTGCGACACTTGTAACTACTTCATCCTTTATATTTTTAAGTGTATTACCATTTTTATTTTTATAGTCATTATCACCTTTTGTTAATGGTAAATAAATTTTTAAAGTTGTTGTATTAGATGATTCTTTATTACAAGATAATTCTAATTCTTGTCTTCCTTCTAAAACCTTTCCATGTATTGATGTATAGCACTTTAGTTTACTTATTATATATATATCCTTACCATAACGGATATTTAATGTCGACCCAGGTTTTACGGAACCCTCACTGTCAACCTGTAAATTTTGTGCATGATCAAAATCACATGTTATTTCACAACTTAATGAACAAGATTGAGTAATATTATCTAATGTTAGATTTGACGCCATTATATTATATTAAAATAACATTATATATTAATTGTAATAATGCAAAAACATTTCACATTTTATGAGTTTAAAAAATTTGAGGATAATGATAAAAATGCAAGATTGTATAACTCTAAATGTAAATTAATTTCCTTGATTGATAAACTTAAAGAAGAAAATCGTGATGATTTAACAAAAATAACTCTTAGTAGAAATCCTAACAAAAAGAATCAATGTCATTTAATATTTTATATTAACGATGATGAAACTATTAATTATGAACATTCTTTAAATAATAAATATACCGAGATTATTTCTGATGCTGCTCCTGTCACTACTACTGGTACTGTGGCTGCCGGTGGTGGTAATGGACCTGTTCCAGCTCCTGCTCCTGCTCCTGCTCCA
>CEQY01104153.1_pt1 | contig 14311 bp, 9 predicted proteins | sample 361391 | NCBI WGS metagenome assembly CEQY01 (sample SAMEA2621075, study PRJEB7988) | marine metagenome | isolation source: saline water (ENVO:00002010), including | reverse complement strand
GAACCAGAACCAGAACCGGAACCAGAACCGGAACCAGAGCCGGAACCAGAGCCAGAGCCAGAGCCAGAACCGGAACCAGAACCGGAACCAGAACCCGAACCTGAACCAGAACCAGAACCAGAACCTGAACCAGAACCCGAACCGGAACCAGCACCAGAATCACAGCCTGAACCTGAACCGGAACCGGAACCAGCACCAGAATCACAGCCTGAACCTGAACCAGAGCCAGAACCCGAACCTGAATCTCTAATTTTACAAGGTTTTAGTGAAGCATTACCTGTTGTATCAAATCCAAACTTTCCGAATGAAGAGGCGGATACATACGTATTATATATCAATCCAATTATTGGGAATGTAAATGTAGGTGATATTGTGGCAATATTTGTTGGAAATGAAAATAGAGGTACTGGAATAATAAACGAATATGGTGATGATTTATATGTAACAATCAATGTGAATACAACTGGTAATGAAATAATTTCTGAAATACAAATTTTCCATTATGTATCTGAAGATGACGGTTTTTTGTTAAAACTGGATTATTCTATTGAAAATTTTGAATTAGTAATAGATGGGAATAATACATCTGATTTTGTAGAACTTGATATAACTGGTAAAATTCCACAATATGAGCCAGAGCCAGAGCCAGAACCAGAATCTCCCGAACCTGAACCAGAACCAGAACCAGAACCAGAACCTGAGAAACAACCGATTTATATTAGTAAATATTCCATTAATAAGGTGGTTTTTTATCATAGTGAACCACTAGTGAATAAGATATTTGGCAAAAATATAAGTAAAACAATAGAAATTGACTGGAATAAAAGTTGGGAAATGAAAGTATCTTTCAAAAAGATAGAAAATTCATCATTGAATAGAATTTTCTCATTAAAATCGAATAATAATGGTTCATATATAGAACTAATAGATAATTCAAAAATAGTAATAAATGATGGTGTAACATCAGTAATTGATAATGTTCATACGTATAATCAAAACAATATACTATTGAAAGAAGTTCAATATTTTGTGTCAATATTATACGATGTATCTTCAAAAACGATTAAGATATCTTATAAAGAAGAATCAGAGTTTAATGACTGGAATTTTCTTCGAACAACAAATGTGGGAGTAACTTTGAATTTGAGTAATATAGATTCGTTTATGAATATACAAGATTATACAATATTAGTTGGAAATACATGGCAAGAATTTGATAGGGGTTTTTCTGGTTGGATAAATTTATTAGAAATTTGTGAACTGGAATACTATATTGGGTCTGAGAATGTTGTGGAAGTTTCAGATATTATAACATGGTCTCCAGAAGTATCTTTAAGTGAGCATAACCATATTATAGATGGAAACGAAGATACTTATTGGATTTCTGAAAATAATGAGATAGGAACGATTGGAGTTTATTTTGTTGAAAGTAAATTATTAGATGGGATTGGATTAAGATGGAGTGGATTTAATGCTGAAGTAACAAGAAATGGTAGATGGTCATTATTTTATACTATGGAAAAGATTTCGAATCCAATTGAAGCGGAGTATGCTATGTATCATGAAATTTTACCAGATTTAGATATTAAGGATTCAGATGAATCTTCAGATATATTTATAAAATTTTCAGATTATATCAATATAACTGGCTTAAGAATAAATATTAATGATTCAGAAAATAGTAGTAATATTTATCTTTCTGAAATTCTGATTTATTCTAAAGAAGATTCAGGAATTGTTTTAGAACCTGAACCAGAACCAGAACCTGAACCAGAGCCTGAGCCAGAGCCAGAACCAGAGCCAGAGCCTGAACCAGAGCCTGAGCCAGAGCCAGAACCAGAACCAGAACCAGAACCAGAAATAGAACCTAAAAAATTATATACATTAGATGAAGCATTGTCTGATGTGGTAATACATAATGAAATGCAAGGAACGTATACGTTATATATATCACCAATAATTGGAGAAGTAAAAGTTGGAGATATAGTATCTGTATATATTGATACTGAAAACAGAGGACAAAGTTCTATAAGTTTGTATGGTAATGACTTATTTACTTCAATAGATGTAAATATTAATGGAACAAACGAAGTAATTTCAAAGATTAAGATATTTCATTATGTGAATTCAACTCATGGTTTTTTGATAAATATGAATTATGAATCTAAAAATTTTGTAATAAATCCAGGTAATAATAATTTAAATAATCTAATTGAATTAGATGTATCTGGTTTAATACCTTACTATGAACCTGAGCCTGAACCGGAACCAGAGCCTGAAATAGAACCAGAAATAGAACCGGAACCAGAGCCAGAACCAGAGCCAGAAAACGAAATTATATCATATAATATGGAGACAGTATTTGGTGAAACTATAACCTTTAGCTCAATTCCATACACGATGATTTTCTATCCAATAAGTGGAAATATAAAAGAAGATGATGTAATAGTCGTATTTGTAGGGGGTGAGAATCGCTCACCTATATCACGTGTAAAGAAACATCCACAATATCCAGATACTTTATTTGCATCTGTAAATATTAATACACAAGGTACTGAATCAAATCCAGAAGAAATTAGTGTGATTAAAGTGTTTCATTTTATCAATGAAGTGGAAGGTTATGTTAGTGAAATTCAAAATATTTCCAATAGCTTTAACAAATTAATTCAAGGTTCGACAAATATTAGTAGTCCAATTCCTCTTGATGTACCTTAACTATAATTGTTTTCCCAAATATGTTAATGGGGAGTATAAAAGTTTTTTATAAACTTGATTATAAACCGGATTCAAAAGTATATGCTCTTACTTATAGCAATATTACAGAAACTCAAATATTAGTTCTAAACAATGGATGGAATTTAGTGTCTTTTTATGTAGATTTAGATTTTACAGATTTAATTAGTAATACAGAGATTTTAGAGATAAAGAATGGGGCGTACAGTTATAATTCAACAAATCCGGGTTTTGCAAGTTTAACTAATGAAACATTTACATTAGAATCTGGATATTGGTTACGTTCAAATGGTGATGCGACTATAAGTATATCGGGTGTATTGGTATCATCTATTGATATAGCATTAACAACTGGTTGGAATCAAATATCATTTCCATTTTCAGGTGAAACAGATTTAAGTACTATATTAAATGAGAGTTATGGCTCGAAAATATTAGAAATAAAGACGATGACCTTAAGTTATAATTCTCTTGTTCCATATTTTGCAACATTGACTAAACTTACTGCGGGTCAAGGTTATTGGTTGAAAGCAGAATCAGACTTTAATCTAATAATTCAACCACAAGGACAAGTTCCAATTATTGATAGTGATAGTGATAGTGATGGTGGTATAAGTGGTGCAAGCGGAGATGATGCAAGTGATCCGGGTAATCCTGGTGGTGGTCAAAATACTTTGGAACCGGAACCCGAACCTGAGCCTGAGCCGGAACCGGAACCGGAAACACCGCCAGAACCGGAACCAGAACCAGAGCCAGAACCGGAACCAGAACCAGAGCCAGAACCGGAACCAGAACCGGAACCGGAACCGGAACCGGAACCAGAGCCTGAACCTGAACCAGAACCTGAACCAGAGCCAGAACCTGAACCAGAGCCTGAAACACCGCCAGAACCAGAACCGGAACCTGAACCAGAGCCAGAAAATGCTCCAGAACCAGAACCTGAACCTGAACCGGAACCAGAACCTGAACCGGAACCAGAACCAGAACCAGAGTTAGAACCGGAACCGGAACCACAACCAGAACCTGAGCCAGAACCGGAAATACCTCCATATTTTCCAGAAAGAACTGGGTTAATTCATTTTAATGAATCTGGTTTAGATGATGAAGATAAGATTGTGCCTTACACTCTCTTTGCTAGGTGTAATATATGGGATATAAAAGTGGTAAAAGAGTGGGATCGTTTAGGTATATTTTCTGATAATGAATTAAGAGGACTTGGAAAGATACGAAAAACAAGTGAAGGTACATTTTATGTATATGTTGACGCTTTTTTAGAGTTTGGTGGTATTGATGAATTGACTACAATAAAAATATTTAGATTTTCTGATGAGAATTGCTATTCTGGATATTTATTTACTTTAAAAATTAACAGAGAGATTGTATTATCAGAAAGAATAATAATTAACTGGATTGATATAGAAGATCCATTTATTGAGGATGAATATTGTTGTAATGATGATAAGGATATAAATAATGATATAAGTCATCATGAATGTAGTATTCAATAGTTAAGGACTATCAAGAACCCGTTTAATATAGTCTTTTAACAAGTAGTCTTTTAATAAGTATTTCTTGAATTGTTTATGTTTTTTCCAATAATATGTATTTTTTTTGAAATTGATTAGCCATTGAATATGTTTTTTAGTAAGTTCAAAAGTATAATCAAATCCTGGTATTTTTCTGGAATGGTCATGTGCATTGAATAACTGTTCTGAATTAGATGGTATACATACCATTGGTAATCCTAATTGAAAGTTTTCATAAATACTTTCTACACCACATGAGGAAATGACTCCAATACATTTTTGTCTCATATCTTGAAATAAGTTACCTAATTCATAAAAATGTATATTATCAGATAAATACATCATTTCTCTATTAGAAGGTATATTTTCTAGAAATACGTTAAACACTATGTTTGGAAAGTTTGAAAAAAGCCTATAGAATGATATGTGTGGTTCTACATTAAAGTAACAAACGATAGACTTATCTGTTCCAGTTGATAAAGAATGAATGGTCTTGATTAATGGTGGGATAGTAGTAACATTTGGATTATCAATACAATCTATTGCAATTTTATGTGCTCTAAAATGACTATTGTTAATCATATAACTGGAAAATTGTACAAGTAATGTATCAAATTTATCAAATTTGTTTTCTGACAATATATTTTGTTCATCCATATCAAAATTCAAACGATTTTGGCTGCTGATATTGAATACAGTTGTTGTATAATTAGAAAGAATTTTGATTGGTAAGTGTAAATTAATTATGAATTCTGGTGATTTTGAAGTAATAAATTTAGTAACGGTTGTGTAATGATAGTAACTATATTCAACAATACATGATAATGTTTCACTTACTAAGCTATCGGTTGTTTGGTCCGATACATATTTAGGTTCGTGAAGGTTTAAAATAGGTATTTGATTATCTTTTGCGAATTTAGTTGCTAAAGGTTTTTCTCTTCCAATAATTATTCCAACACAGATAAAAGTATCTTTTAAATTTTCAATTATACTCTTCATTTGAGTAATATGGCCGTTTCCATTGGATTCAACTAAAATAATATATGTATTATTGTTTTTTCTAACATAACTTATCATTTCTCTGGGTATATTGGGTACATTAATAACATTATATACAAGTCCATTCAAAATTGTGTTTACGACAATAAATTGTTTGTTTTCTATAAGAGATTTACAAGTGTTAATAATTGTTTTTGATTCGAATAAATGGTTCATTATGAAAAAAGAGATTTTAATTATAAGATTTAACTCATAAATCTGATTATATTAAATGAAAATAAGACTAATTTTTAGTTTTGGTGAATATGATGAGAATGATTTATTACTAATAAAACAAAATTTAATTGAAAAAATAAATTTTTTAATAAAAAAATACAATGGAGAGACGATTGAATTGAATAATTTGATTAAAATTGAGAAAAAAAAACAATTATTTGTAAAAGTACCAGATAAATATGGATATGATTTTCTAACTGAATTTAGATATCCATTCAAAATTGAATCAAATGAGTTAGAAGATGAAAAAAAATCTGTATCTCTTTTAGAAAAGTATTGTGGTTGTTTTTCATGTTGTTTTGTTTATAATCCCATTAAATATGAGATAATGATATATAGTGACATTTGTTATGTATAAACTGTTTATTTCTTACGTTTAGTTTGCTTATTTGAAGGATTTGTATTTTTTCTTCTTGTTTTAATAATAGCAGTACCCTTTTTATCAGTATTTTTTGACTTTGCTTTCTTTGATTCAATTCCATAATCATATGCATCTAATAAACTATAAAACCATTTAATTTCAGTATTACCTATAATTGTGTTCAGATATCTGAACAACATTTCGAGTTCTATCATTAATTCTGGGGCCTTAATATCCTTTGTTTTGAGTACTTTAACATCTTTTGTTTTTAGTAATAAATCTCCTTTCTTAGGATTGTTTAAAATGTACCGTGGATGTTTGAATAAAGGTTGTTTATTTTTGTCTGGTTGTATTTGAATTAAACTGTTTATAAAGGATATGATTTTGTCTTTTTGTTGAGTTAAAACTTTCCATCCGTTTGGTCTGGAACTGGTTCTAGCATCCATTACATAAAGGTGTGTGTTGTCATCAATTATATCAAGATATCCAAATAGTGTTCTTTTGGGTGATTTGGTATTTTTGGGTTTGGGACCCATTTTAATAATTTTGTTTTTTGAATTGACGATTTTGTATTGTTCATCAATAGAGGTTATGTCTATAAAATTTTCTCCTTCCTTGTATCTATCAAGAGAATTGTTTAAAAATTTATCGTTTAATTTATTATCACTAAAGAATAGTATTTTTCTATGTTCTGGATTTAATTTATCTATCAAAACATCTGCTAATAGCTGATTTCTGATATTAGAAATATTTGACCAAAATCCATCGTCACTGAAGTTGATTTTTTGTAACAACTTGGTATAATCATTTTCAATTTTGATGTCAATATCGGAATGAACGAACTGATTTGGACTTGGTCTATCGGGCCATTGAATTGTATCTAATGAAATGAAACTATTTGATAAGATTAATGGTATTCCACTATAATCTCCATTATATTCTGAATATTCTGGAGCAAACATATAGTAATTTCCTATTAAAGATATGATTCCTTTCACTCCGAATTGATTTTCAATAATTCTTTCGGGTGAATTGGTAATAATATCCAAAGCGAAATAGATACTTTCATTATCAATATCATGATTCCATGTTTTAATATGTTGAATAATATCGTTAAGTGAATATTTATCATTTTCTTTAAAAAGTTGGTCTATAAATCTCATTGTTTCATAAATGTGCCATTTACTATGTAAAAGAGGTATATATGTGTCAGAATCGATTTCGTGTTTTGTATTACAAGTTAAACATTCTTCACTATAACCTTCATCAACAATCATTTTCTTGGTAAATTTGAATTTTTTGCCCTTACTATCAACAATATAATTACTAAAAAACTTGGTATAATCAAATACATTGGCATTTTTAAAGAATTCGCATGTAATACTATTTTCTTGAATAATTTTACGGACAGTTTGAGAAGCTTGTCTTTTTTTCATAGCTATTCTGTAAAGGTGCATATCTACTGTTTCAATATCAACACCTTTAGGGTATTGAGTTGTATGATAGAATATTGTACAATTTCTGTTTTCAGGTGTCAATTCAGAATGGGAGTTATTACGAATTGCGCGACCAACAGCTTGTTCTATTTGAGAGAAATGAAAATGTGGTTCCATGATATGTGTTTGTCTGATCCAACGTAAATCTATTCCTTCTCCGCCTGCACCCGATGCAATGATAACTCTAATTTTCTGTCCATTTTCATTACCTTTACTTTTAGCAATATTAATCAATTCATTTTGACGATTTGTTGCTAATATTTTAGACGAAGTAATAACTATGTACTTACCCCTCTCTTTTTCATCTTTTTTACGAGGAATTTTCAAATGATGAAATTTGGAATTCAATCCGTCGTATTTTGAGAAACCTTTTGATTCTAATGCTAACATCATAGGAATAACACCTGAGGATACAAACTGTGAGAATATAAATGCGATTCCATTATCCCCCATTTCGAGTATGTGATTCAAAATAGTATTGATTTTAGGAGCATATTTATCAAGTTCATTAAGAACATTTGGTTCAATGGGAGTATATATACCTTGTTTTGTAATCTTGAAATGATTACTTAATCCACTACCAAAGTTATTATCGTCATCATCGCTTGTTTTAGTATACCAACTTACGTTATTTAATTGTAACATTTGCATATGAAAACTATCCTTTGTTCCATAGTCAATTTTTTCTTGCTTTGTTTTTTGAATAATTTCATAATGTGGTTTTGATATAGTGGATACAGTTAGTTTGATATTCGAATTCTGTATATTTGAATCAATAATAGGTTTGTTTAGAAAGCTAGTTTTTGGAAATTTTGTGGTTCCTTGTGGATCTTGTAATTTTAATGGAAAAGCTTCCGGATTTCCACCTCTTAAAAAACTAACCTTGCCCTTTATAGCACGTATAAATAGTTCTTTTCCAGCCTCTTTAAAACTATATCCATCGTTTTCATCAAATATTTCTTTTTCTTTAAGTTCATCAATGTTATCGCCATTTATTCTTATAAGCACATTGATCATCCAAATAATTTCCATTGGATTATCATACATTGGAGTTGCTGTTAAAAATACAATTTTAACATTTTCGGCATGTTTACTTATCAAATCAATGGCATCATGACTAAGTTTTTCTCCCTTATCTTTCTTATCTTTAGTGTCAAATTTAGAACGTAAATGTTGTGCTTCATCAATTATTATAAGTGAGTTAGAGTATTTTTTGTGTATAGCGGATGGTAATTTCTTTGTATGTCTTTCAACGTCTTTTCCAAATTTCTGATGAGTTAGAAAGGTATAATATTCATTAATCTTTTGATTTAGGTTTTTTTCAGTAATATCTTCAGAATCTATCATATTATTGTATGTATCTCCAGTACATTTGAAAGACCCTCCAGTATTAGCAATAGTTCTATAGAATTCGGGTTTAATATTATCACTACAAAGTATAATTACTTTTTTCTTGTCTCTGATAAGTTCATCTTTAAAATTTTCAGCAATTGAAATAGCTGTACATGTCTTTCCAGTACCAGTTTCATGGTATATTAGCATTCCTTTATATGGGGTTTTTGGGTTAATATAATTAGCTAACCATTGTTGATGTGGTAAAAGTTGTGTTTTGGTGTTATTTTCAGATGGAGAATTCCATTTGTATTTCTGAAATTCTTTTTTATAGCATGTTCCGTTTTCAAAGTCTCTATCTTGAATAGGAATATAATGACGAACCATGTTTAATATTCTAATAGATTTTTCTTATAATAAAATATAGATATTCAGCAATGATAACAAACTTAATCCGTTTTACATTGTTTACAGTTATCGTAATTTCATTCATATGTTTATATGACTTTGAATTTCTAATAAAAGAGAGTATGAAGGTAAAAGAATCATCCTCTATTTCTGAACTTCCTGTCGAAAATAAATTATCTTCATCAGAAAAATTAAAGAAATGGATAGAAGAAGAAAAAGGATTAGAAAATAATAATCCTACTTCAACAAAGATTTCAGAGCTATCTATCTAAATTAAGCACCTGTCGAACCATATCCCCCCGATTGACGACTGGTTGTATTAAGTTCATTCGATACAACATAGCTAATAGGAGATAGATCTGGAGAGCAAAGTTGAAACAAGCGCTGGCCTTGTTTTGCGGAATATGGTTCATCCGAAATATTATCAACACATGCGGTTATTTCTCCCCTATATTCATAATCAATAATCCCTGTACCATTCGATAGTCTTAGAGGTGTTTTTGAACCAGTCGAGCTTCTCGGATATAACGTATACCCTCTAATTTTACCATCTTCAAATACAGGTTGAGCAGAAATACCCAATGGAATTTTGAATCCAATTGTTTTCGCAGGAACTGTAACGTCATAAGGAAGGGGAAGATCTAAACCCGAATCAGTAGTCTTAGTGTTCATCTTTGTTTCAAAGTGATTCTTGATAAAATTGTATTGTTCCTCAGAAGGTGAAGTGTTGTCACATGGGCGAATACCTAATTCTGGACCATAGGGAATAGGCTTAATATTTAGAAACATAATAGTATTATACTGTTTATGTGTAGTTTATATTCATTTTTTAGAAATAATCAAAAATTTTCACATAATTCATCAACTATTTAAGGAATAGTTGATATATATTATCTATGGAGTTTAGGGAATATGTGAAGAAAGCGAAAGCAAAATCGAAATCTAAGGAAAATGCCCTTACTAAAACAAAATTGCTAATGTGTCCAAGATTTGAAGATCCTATTGGAGACGATATTGATGAAGTAGAACCTCCATTGGGTTGGAAAGAATTAAGTCGCGATGAAAAATTAGAAATTCTTGATTATGAAATGGATTTATATTGGAATCAATTGAGTGGTCCTATAAACTGGTGGAAAATAAGTACATATTTATTAGCATTTTCAAATGCTATGTTATTGTTTAGTTTTTTCTAATCTCTAACCTCCTGATTAGGACACACGTCTGCTGGTTGACAAGGTCCTTTCTTTGCTAAATCACCTTCTGGGTCATTTTCCTGGTCTCCAATATTATTGATAAGCCAATTTCTCATTCCGCTTCCGTCTCCCTTTGGATCCAAATTTGATTCGTTTAGATTAAATACACATCCGCGTTGTGTTTGTCCGTCCTGACTGACTTCTCTTGTACGTTCACAAGTATATTTCATACCTCCATATCCATCGCCCAGATCTGCCCCCTTTCTTCCGAAACGAGTTCTCTGTTTAACCATTTGTCTGTTTACATCCTGACATTTTTTTGGTGCATTAATATTACCTCCTAACCAATCGCGAAGTCTTTCTGAACTGTGGATTTTACATTTTGTATTACCGTCTCCACCTCCACCTCCACCTCCTAAAGTAGAGTCATCAGTATCTTTTGAACTATTGCTTGAATTACTATAATCCTTATCTCTTACACATTCATTTTTAGAATTGTCCCATGCACACGCAACTCTATCATTCATAGGGCATACTCCTTGATCATCAATTTTGCCAGGTTTACAAATATATCTGCCATTTTGACATCTATCTTTGGGAACTTTCTTACATTTTTCTATTTGTTTCTTGCCACGAGTAACTCTAGTACAACCATAACATTTTGTAGGAAAACTACCGTTTTTGGATGCTGTGTTCTTATAATTACCTGAAGAACACATTCCGCCTTCATAAGATGGTCTTGGAATATTATATGATGCTAATAATTCATATAAATGAATAAGACCGTCACCATTCGTATCATATTTTGAAAAGAACATTTCAACTAATCCTTGTATATCTTCACTACAATCGCCCATTTTTAATGATAATTCTGAATCAATAATATCCATAGCTATTCCTTGTCCCGATTTAAGAGCTTGTTCATATACAGCCGTTAATTCAGACCTATCGATAGAACTATTATAATTTTTATCCATACGCGAATCAAAAAAATCTCGAACAGTTAGAAAATTACTATAATGTGGTTTAAGTTGATTTGCAGCATTTATAACCCCTGATTTCAAATTATTATTCGATTTAAATAGCAAATTTTTCATATTCTCTACAATGACTGAGAAATATAAAGAGGATTCAATTTGTTCAGGATATTCTTTAGTATCTCCAGAAAAAATAAAAAATTTTGTAGCATCTTCTAAAAAAGAAATAGCTTCATCTCTTTCACGTAAATACTCATCTGGATTTCCAGAGGTCACCTCTTTTTCATAGCAATATCTGACATTAGATGTACTCATAACTTGAATTGCTTTATTTCTTAGTTTTTCAATTTTACAATTTAATCTAAGTACAGTATTTGCAACAGCTTTGAAAAAGTTACCTTTAGTTGGTAATCCAGAAAGGTCTTGTACTGCCCAATCACTATCTTTTGGGCGAAATATATAACCAATATTATCTCCTGAATCACTAAATTTAATTTGCTCTCTATTCTTGATATTGTATTTCTCGCATTTTCCATCATTTGATGAATATTGCCAAGCATTACATTCTGGGTCATTAAGACATATGTTTTTACAACCACCACTAGAACCGGCGGATTGGTTTCCTCTTGAATCTCCAGATATTGTTCCTTTTGAATCATCATTCATATTATTGAGGCCAAATGGTCTTTTTTTCAGAAGAACAAATTCCGCAAATTTCAAAAAAGCATATCTGGATTCTTCATATCGAGCCTGACTTGATGAAGAAGGTAGTTTTTCCTCCTCAATTTTATCATCCTTTTTCTCGTTTTTATCACTAACATTAATTTTGATTTTTAGAAAGTAACTAAAAAAAAGTACTAAAACAATAACAGCTATAATATTCAGCCACATTATCTATATGTAATTTAAAAAAGTTCGTTTTTGTTTAGATGTGAGTATTTTTAATCTTCATTACATTTAGGCAATTCATACTTAGGTTTTGGTATCTCTCTTGAAGATAACATTTCATATAAAGATATGACACCGTCGTGATTCATATCAAATTTAAGGAAGAATTTATCAACCAATTCTCTAATACTGTCAAGACTGAAACACGTATCTTCATTAAACATTAAGTCACCATCCTGGAAAATTTCACCTTCTAAATTTTGACCATTCAACATCATGTCCTTAAAGACTTCAAGTAATTCTTCTCTTGTAATAACACTATTCATATTTTTATCAAGATTGGTATCAAAATAAGTTTTAACAATATTATAGAACTGATAATACTCCAATAATTCTGCAGATGCTTCATCAATAGCATTGGATAGATGTGCATCGTCACTGTATAGTTGTAATCGTTCCGACACATTCTTATAAGTTTTGGCCATTAATAATGAGAATTCAACTTTATGTTGGAAATCACCACTATCTCCTGAGAAAATGAAAAATTTCATTGACGTTTCTAAACTTTTGAGTGCTTCATCTCTTGCCAATATATATTCTGGAGATAAGCCATCAGTGGTTAATTCTTTTTCAAAGCAATATCTAACATTTGGGCTTGAAACAACTCTGTTTGCTCTTTTTCTAAGCTCAGGCATTTTACAATTTAGCTTAAGAACCATATCCGCAATCGCTTTAAAAGAGTCTTTATCTGCTGGTAAATTAGATAAATCTTCAACAGCCCATTTGTCTTTAGCGCGGAAAACATAACCAATTTGGTCCTCTCCATCCTCATTTATTGTTACATCACCTCTATCGTCAATCTTATACTTTTTACATTTTCCATCTATACTATTGTATTTCCAAGCATTACATGTTGGGTCACTTGAACAGACATGTTGGCATCCTTCAGGATTACCAGAATTTTGTTCTCCTCGTGCTCTTCCATTAATATTACCAGTTTCTCCCATTTCAAGGTCAAGATCGGATTGTAATCCGTAGGGACGCTTAACTAATAGGAAAAACTTAGCAAAATTCAAAAATTGGTATCGCATTTGCTTATATACCGCAAGTGATGCCGATTCTGGTTCAATTTCTTCTTCAACTTTTCGCTTTTTCTTTAAATTATCATATTTCGATGGAAAACTAAGATTAATTTTAACAAAGTAACTGAAAAAAATGATAAGCGAAACTATGGCGATTATTGCTAACAACATTACTTACAAAAAGATTTTTTTTTGTTTTTATTGATTTTTTATGATAAATACATATCTTTGAATACTGCAATAGAATATACAGGTATGCCAAGAGATATTGCCTTCTTTGTCTTTGTAGATGATATGTTAATATCCTTTGTAACAACTGCAAATGTCTTAGAAGATACAGAAGAACCAATTTCTCCGCCATTTTCAGTAATTAGTAACTCAAGTTCCTTATCTTTTCCACCAGTAAATACTATTGATTTACCGGTAAGGACACCCTCCTTTTTCTTCTCTACATTTGTAGTAGAAGCTTCATGAGTAATATAATTAAATCCAATATTCTCTGCAAAACTCTTAAATTTTTCTAAACCTTCTGCAAATTGAGTAGCAGTTTTAACAGAAAATCCAGGAACGGTTTGAATAAGTTCAATCATTTCACCTTCAGAAATGTTTCTATTCAGTACATCTGGATATAATTTGAAAATTTCTTTTATACGTTTTCCACCGATTCCTCTACCAAATGTTCCAGATAATCCCATCAATTTTTCAATAGGAACTTTACCAAAATTATTCGCCTGTAACTCTTGTAATCCTGAATAGATTTTTTGCGCGGATTTATCCTTGAAACCTTCTATATTAAGAATATCTTGCTTAGTCATTTTCAAAATTTGTGGTATTGTTTTGAATCCAGCTTTACTAAATTTCTTTATGTTTCCAATACCAACTCCATCTACTCCAATATCTTTGAAGAACGCTAAAGCTAAACGTTCTCGTGACTCATCATCTACAGGGACGATAATATCAACATTCGTCGCAGTCCATTCATATTCTCCATCGGGCATTGCAGGCTTATTCGCAGGCTTAATAACCTTTTCAATATAAGG
>CEQY01062693.1_pt1 | contig 14321 bp, 12 predicted proteins | sample 361391 | NCBI WGS metagenome assembly CEQY01 (sample SAMEA2621075, study PRJEB7988) | marine metagenome | isolation source: saline water (ENVO:00002010), including | reverse complement strand
AGCGGCAGCAGCCTCACACCCCGCGTGTCCGGCGCCAACAATTATTATATCGTATTTATCAAACATAACCGAAGTGTTCCACGTGGAACATTATAGTTTCTTGTACAAAGAAACATATTTATTTTCTAAGACCCTCATCCTTTTTTTCTCTTTTTCTGTTTTGTCGTTATAGCCTATTAAATGAAGCAAACCATGTAAAACAACCCTTGTGGTTTCGTCTAAAAAGGTGTCCTTATATTTTTTAGCATTATCTTTTACCCTATCAACACTAATGTATAAATCCCCCTCGATTTGGTTTTTTTTTTCTGAAAAATCAAAAGTTATTATATCTGTTAAAAAGTTGTGTTTGAGATGTTTTTTGTTGATTTTAAGAAGGTATTCGTCTGAGCAAAAAACACAATTTACAAAACTAAGCACAGCTTTTTCTTGTTTACAAACCTCTTTAAATAACAACCTTAACTTTTTTTTGTTGTTTATTTTGAATGTTTTTTTTTCTGAAAAAAAATTAATAAGGTGCATTTTACAGCTTAAATAACATATCAACAACACGACCACCTTCCTTAAACTTTGCCTTGTCAGCTAAGTTTTTGATTAGAAAAATACCCCTACCTTTTACTTTGTTTATGTTTTCTGGGCTCGTTGGATCAGGAAGACTGTTAAAATCAAAACCAATACCCTCATCCTCAATAACAAACCTTACGCTTTTCTTGTTTTTTCGGAGCTTAATTTTAACTTTTTTGTTTTTATCCTCTTTATTTCCATGTACTATCGCGTTGTTAACAGCTTCTGTAACTGAAACCAACACATTACCATAAACATTTTCTGTTATTTTTATTTTATCTCCAGCGTTCTCAATAAAACTCTCTACTATTGAGACGTTTTCTCTGATGGACGGTATTTTTACTATCATTTTTGTTATCGTATAAAAAACCAACAGGTTTTTTACCTATTTGTTTAGTATTATTAATACGTATATTGTCTGTTGTGGGTTATTAAGAGCGGGGTTAAAAAGTATTAATTGCTTGCTGTTGCGGTTCCTAGCGCAGTTGTTGCACACCTAAACCCAATTGTTGCTGCAGATGAATCTTGTTCTAAAAACCTCCTTGTTCCAGGCGAAAGCCACATGGCACCATCTGCCCACGAGCCACCTTTGTAAACCCTAGAGGAGTTACTAACCATTGAGTTAAAGTTTTCGTAATCATAATCTTCTTCTTCATCTAAGAAGTCACTTTTTCTTATTGGGTTTAAATCTTCCATGTCTTGAAAGTTTAGTGGCCTGTATATATCAAACACCCACTCATTAACATTTCCCGCCATATTATATAAACCAAAATCATTAGGTGCGTATTCATATATTGAGGTTGTTACAAAACCAGCATCATTAAGCGCACCAGCAATTCCCGCATAATCACCCCTTCCTCTTTTAAAGTTAGCCTGGAACTTACCAAGATCACCTCGTTTTGAGCTTCTTATTGTTCTGCCGTCCCAAGGGTATAATCTTCTTTGGGTTTGGTTTTCATCTAACCACTGATCTCCAATTTGACCGTATGCAGCATATTCCCACTCAGCTTCTGTAGGAAGCCTAAACTCAGGCAGATAGATTCCTGATTCAACAGGAGGAATGTCCCCATCTATATAATCTTCCCCATAATACTCAATAGCCTTTTGTTTGTTAACAGCCTCTGTTCTCCACCTACAATAATCGACAGCTTGGTCCCAACTAACACCCACAACAGGGTAGTATCTGAAACCAGGGTATCTTAAATAGTTGCTAACATAAGGTGTGTTATAAGCTAATTCCTTTTCCCACACAGTGGTGTCTGGTAACGCACTCTGGAAGAAAGCTTCACTAGAATCTCTTTGTATGTAATGTAGGTACTCGAGCCAGTGGATATTAGCAATTTCTGTTTGATCAAGATAAAAAGATTGCACAGTAACAGTTCTTTCTACATTGTCATGAGTGAAAAAAACATCTTCCTCATAAGTTCCAAGCACAGCCCTTCCTCCCTGAACAAATACCTGATTAGGCCCAGGTGTTTGCCCACCAAAACCAGCAACAACAAAACCCTCCTCCTCTTCTTCTGCGAAAGCATCTGAGAAATAATCAAGGTTTGTGGTTGTACTTGTAGATCCAGGATTTCTAGCGGATGGGTTAGAATTCCCAAACGGTAAAATAGAACAACCTTGAATAAAAGTTCCAATTATAACTAAACACAAAAAATAAGACGTTCTCATTTTTATTTAAAATTTAAGCAAAAATACAAAAAATTAACTTCTTGGTTACAATTAACAATTAAACTAAAAATTTATTGTTGTTAAACCTTTATTTTTTTTAGCAAATTAAGCGTTTTTTCTAAATTTAAATAACCCAACACACTTATAATTATTTGATTGGTTTTTTCGGTAATAGTGTATTTGTGACCTTCTTTATTAAAAAGTTTAAGTAACAAACCAAAGGTGTTGTTCTTTTCTTTTTCAGATCTGCTTTTAAAAAACACAAGTTTCAGCACATCTTTCTTGATGGTTATTTTATCAACATTGAGGTTAGCCCCTAACCTTTTAACCCTCATACACCTTATTAAATCCCTTACCTCTAATGGCAAAGGTCCAAATCGATCTTTAAGGTTGCTTTTAATTTGTTTGAATGACCCCTTTTTTGACATTTCTTCTATAAAACCATAAACCCTTAACCTCTCCTCTGAATTTTGAATATAAGCCCTAGGGATGATAGCTTTTTCGTAGGGGTCCACCAAACAATTAATTGTGGTTCTTAGTTTTTTAATTTCATTCCTTTTAAGGTGATTGTTGTTTTGTTCAACATCACTTAATGCCTCATCTAAAATTTTGTTATATGTTTCAAAACCTAACTCGTTTATAAAACCGCTTTGTTCACCTCCAAGCAAGTTTCCTGCGCCCCTTATGTCCAAATCTTTTAGAGCTATATTTAAACCATCTCCCAACCCAGAAAACTCTTCCAAAACAACAAGTCTCTTTTTTGCATCACTAGTTAAACTTGATATTTTAGGAGACAAAAGGTAACAAAAAGCTTTTTTATTAGACCGACCAACCCTTCCTCTCATTTGGTGTAGGTCTGACAAACCAAACATATGTGCTTGGTTTATAATTATAGTGTTTGCGTTAGGAATATCAAGACCAGATTCTATTATGTTTGTAGAAACCAAAACATCATAGTGACCATCTATAAACTTCAACATTGTTCTTTCTAGTTTATCTCCTTGTTGTTGGCCATGAGCAACAGCTATATTAGCATCAGGCACAAGTTTGTTAATTAAACTAGCTACCTCATAAATGTTTTCCACCCTATTATGAACAAAAAACACCTGCCCAAACCTCATAAGTTCATTTTTTATAATGTCCCTTACCATGTTATTATTAAAGGTTGATAACTCGGTGTGTACAGACTGTCTGTTTTTAGGCGCTGTCTTAATGATACTTATGTCCCTAACACCAATCAAAGAAAAATGTAAAGTTCTTGGTATAGGTGTTGCTGTTAATGTTAGACAATCTAGATTGTGTTTTTTCTTTTTAATCTTCTCTTTTAACGCAACACCAAACTTTTGCTCTTCATCAATTACTAACAAACCCAAATCTTTAAAACTAAATTTATCATTAAGGGCGGTGTGGGTTCCTATTAAAATATCAACCCCCCCACTTTTAATTTTTTTTATAACATCACTCTTCTCTTTACCGGTTCTAAACCTAGAAACATAATCTATTTCAACAGGAAAGTCTTTTAATCTTTTTGTAAATGTTTTGTAATGTTGGAAAGCTAAAATTGTTGTTGGCACAATTATAAGTACCTGTTTGTTTGAACAAACAGCTTTGAAAGCGGCTCTTACCGCTATTTCTGTTTTACCAAAACCAACATCACCACAAACCAACCTATCCATTGGGTAGCTACTTTCCATGTCTTTTTTAACATCTTCCGTTGTTTTTACTTGGTCTGGTGTGTCTTGGTATATGAATGATGACTCTAGTTCTATTTGTAGATACGAGTCTTTTTCAAAAGAGTATCCTTTTACTTCTCTTCGTTTTAGGTAAAGTTTTATTAGGTCGTCAGCCATATCCACCAACCTGCTTTTTATTTTTTTCTTTTTCTTCTCCCACTCTAAATTGCTTAGGTTATTTAGGGTTGGGGTTTCAGAAGCTCCCGTGTACTTAGAAACTTTATGCAGAGAGTTCACATCTGTATAAACAACGTCGTTGTTTTTATATACTAACCTTAAAACCTCTTTTTCTACACCTTGGTGATTAATTTTTTCTAAACCAACAAACCGACCAACCCCATGGTCAATATGAACAACATAGTCACCAACAGACAGCTCTGTGGTTTTTTTAATGTGGTTTTTTTGTTTTTTTACAACTCTGGACTTATAAGCATACCTAAAATATCTATTAAAAATTTCGTGGTCAGTAAAAACAACCCTTTTGTTTTCATGGTCAACAAACCCTTCGCTTATTTTTGAGAGGTGGGGGCTATACTTTACCTGGGAACCTATAGATTCAAAATAGCTAGATAATTTTTGTATTTGCTCCTCAGACTGAAATGATATTTTAACCTCGTAACCCCCTTCATTTAAGTCATTCATTTCTTTATCCAGTAGCTGTAAGTTTTTATTAAAATTTTTTGGTGGGGAGGAGTTAAAAGAAATATGTTTTTTGTGTCTTTTTTTTCCAATATGTATTATACCAAAACATTTAAGTTTGTTTAAAAAGTTCTTTTTACTATAAAAAAGCCTTTTGGGCTCTAACGGCAAAATAACCTTTGAGTCTTTTCCAATTTTGGAATAAATTTCTTGTGATTCTTTAAATTTTTCATCTATAATGTTAGCGGATAAACTTATGTCATCAGACCATATAAGCCACTCATCAGACATAAAATCTAATAGAGAAATGTAGTTTTTGCTGTTTTTATCTTTCTGTATGTTTGATAAAAGTTTTGCGTTTTTTATTTTTTTAATTGTAAGTTGTGATTCGCTATCAAACTCTTTTATTTTTATTATTAAGTCATCATCAAACTCTATCCTTATAGGGTTGTTGTTTGTGAACGAATAAACATCTACAATACTTCCCCTAACAGCGTATTCACCAGGATTCTTAACAAAATCAACCCTTATAAAGTTTTGAGAGTTTAGGTTTTCAATAATGGATTTTTGACCAACTTCTTCATTTAAATTTATGTTATACGAAAGTTTGTTACTCGTTTTGTGGTCAGGGTATAACTCTACAATACCCTCTGGGTATGTTACTATGTAGGTTTTTTCATGCCCTTTTGAGTCTTTTATGTGTTGGATGGTTTCTGTTCTCATTACAACATTTGCGTTGTTTATTAGCTCATCGTCGTACGGTTTTCTGTATGAGTAAGGGAAAAACAAAACCTTTTCGTGGTTTAGGAAATTGCTTAGGTTGCTATAAAACAACATTGCTTCTTTTTTATTCGAACATATAAAGCAATTGTTTTTGTTGTTATTGTAAGAAATAGCAACAGGTATGATAACCTTCAAATTACCACACAACCCACCTAAAGAAATTTCTTTTTCTTCTTCTATCGATCTGTTTAACTCTATTGTCTTAAGATCATTCGCGTATGAGTCTAAAAGTTTACCAGGTAACATCTTATTTTAAACTATTCAAATCAAGAATAGTTTGTAAAAAAGGATATTTTTGTTAGATAAATATACTCAATGAAAGTTTTACTAACAGGTTCTTCTAAAGGTATTGGTTTTGAGATAGCAAAAGAGCTGCTAATCTCTGGCCATACAGTTGTTTTACATTGTAACAAAAACGTAGACAATCTAAATAAACTAAAAAAGGAACATGGCGAAAATAGTTATATTGCAAAAGCGGACCTTTCCACAATTGGTGGTGTTAAAGAACTAATTAACATCACAAAAAAACACATAAAATTTCCCGACACAATAATTAATAACGCAGGGATTGCAGAATCATCTTATATTAATAAAAACCTTGAAGAGTGGTCAACCCTTTTCGACAGAACAATAAACGTAAACCTAAAAGCTCCTTCTCTTTTATGTAAGGAGTTTATAATGTTAAAGAGGGAGAATAAAATTAAATCTAAATTAAGGGTTATTAATATCTCATCTCGTGCCGCTTTTAGGGGTGAAGAGGAAGATTTTATTTCTTACGCCTGCTCAAAGGGGGGTGTGATATCCCTAACAAAAACATTAGCTAGGTCTTTTGGTAAAAAAGATAATGTGATTCCTTTTAGTATTGCCCCCGGGTTTGTTAACACAGAGATGGCAAAGAGTTTTATTGAACAGCACGGAGAGGGACTGGCTAGTAAAGGAATTGTTTTAGATAAACTCACAGAACCAAAAGACATCTCCCCGCTTATAAACTTTATTGTATCTGGAAAAATGGACCATGCTGTGGGCTCAACTATTGACTTAAACGCCGGCAGTTATCTAAGATAGTTACGAAGCAAATATTTGACTTGGGTCCTTAAAGGTTTTGAATTCAAGCGCGTTTCCACTTGGGTCTAAAAAAAACATAGTTCCTTGTTCTCCCACCTCGCCCTCAAACCTGATGTATGGATCAATAATAAAACTTGTTCCAATGCTTTTAAGTTTCTCTGATAATATATTCCAATCCTCCCAAGTTAAAATAACACCAAAATGTCTTACAGGAACACTCTTGCCGTCGACTTCATTTTTTTTGGTATTATTAAGTTCATCAGGCTTTACATGTGCAGAAAGTTGATGACCAAAAAAATTAAAATCAACCCATTTTTTATCCTCTCTACCTATTTTGCAACCCAAAACATTACCGTAGAAGTCTTTAGTTTCTTGTATGTTTAATACAGGAAAAGCTAAATGAAATGGTGTTTTCATAGAATTGATTTATTTTTAGTAAAAGTAATTATTTTATGTCATCCAATAAAGTTTCTTTAGTATTATCAAGTGGCGGCGCAAGGGGTATTGCTCACATAAGCATTATTGAGTCTTTACTTAAAGAAGGATATGATATTGTTGAAATTTCTGGCACGTCTATCGGATCTTTGGTTGCGGCTTTTTACGCTTGCGGAAAACTAGATAAATTTAAAAAATGGATCCTTAAGCTCGATAAAATTAAAACATTTTCTCTCATGGACTTTACAGTCTCTCAAAGTGGAATAATAAAAGGAGATAAAGCGTTTTCTTCTTTAAAAAAAATAATACCAGATGAAAAAATAGAAAACCTAAAAATACCAATATCTATAATTGCTACAGATATTTTTAATAATAAAGAGGTTGTTATAAGGAGTGGCAGCATGTATGATGCCATCAGAGCCTCTTGCTCTATACCAGGTCTTGTAAAACCCTATTCACTTAATGGTGTTGATTATGTTGATGGTGGAGTTTTGAACCCACTCCCTATTAACAAACTACATTATAGAGAAAACATAATCACAGTTAACTTGAACAGCCCACCATTAAAAAAAATTAATAAAAAAGAAACAACAACATTCTATATGAACTATTTTAATTCTATTAAAAAGTTTTTTTCAAACAACGATAACTCAAGGCACTTGGGGATATATGACATAACCTACAGGTCTGTTCATATGATTCAAAATCAACTTTCAGTATATCAAATTGAAAAACATAAAACTTTAAAAAACATTAATATACCTTGTGATGTTTGTCACCCATTAGAGTTTTATAAGGCAGGTGAAATTTTAAAATCAGGGACTAAGTTTTATAATGAAACAAAAAATAATTATTGACTCTTAATTATATTTGAATAAATTTTATAGATATGGAAATGTTAATTTTAATTATTGTGTTATTTGTATCAGCAATACTTAGTGCAATATTTATCCCAAACAACAAGGTTAGTGATCACGCTAAAGACTCGGATGTTTAATTTTTTTTTGTTTCTCTAAAATCTATTATAGAGACTGCGCCAACTAAGCTAATAATTACAACAACAATCCAAACAAAAATTTCTACTCCGTCTGTTACTGCAGGGTTTGTGGGGAACATATATTTTTTTTTCGAAAATAAATATTAATTTTTTAAATCTAAAATTTAAAAAGAAATACTTCCTAAGGTAATCTCAACGGTTGATGGTTTTATTTTTTCTATAGTTTTTGTGACATAAGAATACCTAATACCAAAATCAAAAACAGAAGATTGTCTAAAGAAATTGATATCAAATTTTATTTCAACCCCAAAAGATAACGGATTCTCCTTCACCTCTCCGAGAGGAGAGGTTGCCAAACCAATAACATTTCCTGAATTAACAAAAGAAATTAACCGTATTCTTTGAATGTAAAACAACGGCCCCAAACCAATCTCCGGGTACGCTAAAGGGTTTTCATACTCAACACCCCAGCCGCTAAATTCATTAAATAAAAAATTATTTTTATACCCATAAATAAAATCTATGTTTCTTCTAAAACTATAATTTATATGTTTCTGTTTTTCATACCTAAACTTTCCCCGTAGTGAATGTTTTTTTGATAACCCAGGGAAAGCCAAATAAAAATCCGACCTAAAATAACTACCGTCATAATCACTATCATTTGTTGTCTTTCTTGACTCAAGAATTAGTGTTTGTTCGTATGGGGTGTATACGTTTCTCTTTGACATTTTGTGTCTTCTTGAAAAATAAACCAAACCACCATAATAGTTTCTTTTCCTCTCTATGCTTAAGGGAACTTCTGCTGATATTTTTGATAAAGATTTGGTATAATAATTAAAATAATTTGAGTTTGTGTAATCTGACCTAATTGTTAAGTAGGTATAATATTTTCCTTTTGTAAAAGATAAAGGGACACGCACTCCAATGGTCATGTCTTTTGCTGTAAAGTTGATGTCAGCGTTTTCTACCGTGTCTACTGGCAACCCTTGCGCGTTGTTGAGAATCAAATCTTGGTAGTAGTAGTCTCTTGATCCGCTAATAGAAAAGTCCAGAATAGGATAAAGTGCTTGTAAGCTAACCCCAAAAAACCTTTTGTGTTTTTTGTCTCGGGTATCTATTTTATAACCCCCATTAAAAACAAGCGTACCGAAAAGGTTTCTTGACTCTAACCCTAGAGTTAAGTACTCGACCCCTTTAGAATCAAAACCATAATCAGTAACACCCCAATTAACCGGTCTTATAAAATGCAGAAAGGGGTTAAGTTTTTTTATCTCATAATTTTTTACCTCTATTTTACTAACATTTTGTTCGGCCTCTTCACTTATTTCAACCTCTTTTAATTCGCTCATATTTATTTTTGTTGACTGAATGTCAAAACCAAACCTTGTCATCCGACTGTATAAAATCTCAGTTCCATCAAGAGAGACGGACGGATAATATCTCCCATAAGGATTACTAGGAAGTATGTATGTTTTGTTAGAAGAGGTGTTGTAAAAGAAGATCTCCTCGACCCCATCTTTTTGAGAACCGTAAATTAACCATTCGTCCTTTAAGGTTGGCCACCCTATGTTCTCTCTTGTACTTTTAATATTTGTGGTTTTTTCCTCTGCAATATTTAAAGAAAAAATTGTTTTAACCCCCTTTAAGGTTTTTATTCCCAGAACACGATTCTCGTCTAGGAATTTTATTTGTGAGTACGTTCCGCCTCTTAAGTTTATTCTTGTTTCTCCGTTAAAATATTTATCATATATATACAATACCTGTGAGCCATCAACTTTATTATTTAAAGCCACAATTTTTTCTCCAGAGGGAGAGATGTCAAATGATGAGTAGAAGTTTTTTTTACTTTTTGATATTATTTTTTTTTCTTCTGTATCAAATATTTTTATTACTGAATAGGTTCTTTTGTCCCACCTAGGATCTTTGTCAAACTCTATCCAACCTATGGTGTTTTGTGATGAAGGAATTCTCTCGAAATCATTAACTCTACCAGGTACTATAAGTTTTTTGTTTTCACCGTCTTTGTTAATCAAATGAATCTCTTTGTACCCACCCAGACCTTGTCTTATTGTTGCTATATCTCCGCTTTTTAACTCTGTCGGGTATTTAAAATCAAAATAATTGTTGTTTTTTCTAACATTTAGTGATTTTTTTTCTTCAACAAAACCCTTCTTTCTAAAATTCTCCACACTTTTAGCATATAGTTCTTTATAATTAAGACCGGTCTCATTTTTTAACGCCCTGTAAAAAGGAAATGAATATAAAGGGGGCAAAATTAAGGGTAAATATGATTTTTTATTTGCGCTGTTAACTATTTTATTGAAACTCTCAACCCCAAATCTGTCTTTTAAATATTTAACCATAAGGTATCCAGACTCGTATAGAGAGGGTGTTTTGTCTTTGTAGCTTCCAAGAATTTGTTTGTCGTAGTTAAGTTTGTTTCCCGAAAGAACATTCATCATAGAGGTTAGTGTAAACCTAGGAACACGACCCCTCCCGTAATTACTTTCCCTCGTTTCAAAATCTACCGCATCACCCTCCCAATACCATATGGGCATAGGAGACCGTGAGACAAATCCAGCAAAAGATTGACCAAATAAGTAGTGAATTGTTCTGTTAAACGTTTCGTTATAAGCTAACTCTCTTTGAACTATATGTCGGTACTCATGATCAACAAGAAGGTTAATCCAGTTGTTGTTGTGTAAGAAGTGTCCAGACTCAGGCCTTGCGTTTGTGTAGAACTCACTTCTTCTTGGGGATGAGGTAACAAATGCGTTAGACACACTGTTTTGTCCGTGCAATATTATGTTTGTTTTTCGTACCTTGTCATCAGGGTTTTGTTTTATTTTTTTATGGTTATTTTCTAGGTAGTTTATGGTGTAGTTAGCTACCGAATCCATACTTTTCTCAAAGAAAACATTAAAATTTGGACTTACCACCTTTCGCCACTTAACACTAAATGGAGCTGTTTCAGACTTTGGTAGTTGAGAGAATAGGTGTTTTATTGGTATAAATAAAAGTATTGATATTATTAATACTTTATGCATTTTCAGACACACACTCAAATAACTTTAAAATATCTTTTTCTGTATTATAAACAGAAGGAGAGACCCTAATTATATCTCCTCTTAATGATATGTATATATTTTTTTCTCTTATCTTTTTTAAGATTTTTTTAAGATTTTTTTTAGGCTTCAAACCAAATAAGTGCCCAGCTCTATAATCTTCTTCTTCGTACCAAACCTTTGACCTGTCTAGCATATCAAAATATTTAGAAGAAATACTTTTTATATAATTATATACGTTATCCACACCCCACTTATTAATCTGTTTTATACCTTGATTTAACATATCAACATTTATGAAATTACTCTGTTGACCCACGCTGTATCTTTTTGCAAATTTTGCGTACTCGTGTTGATAGTTTATTAGGTTTGAAAAATCTTCGCTGCCCTTTCTGTTTATCCAACTTTCTTCTATAGGCTCTCCCTCATCGAAAAATTCACCAAAATAAGAAAGCCCTGAACCGTAAGGACCCATTAGCCACTTGTATCCAGCACAGACTAGAGCATCAGGTTGTATCTCGTCAACATCAAAAGGCATTGACCCTATCGATTGTGTGCCGTCAATAATTAAAAGGGCATTATTCTCCCTTGTTTTTTCTCTAATTTTTTTCATATCAAATAATGTTCCGTCAGCCCAATGTACAATCCCCATTGACACCACTTTTGTTTTCTTGTTGATCGCCGATAGTATGTCTTCATTCCATTGTTTTCCTTGCCTTTTTGAGGAGGTTTGTTTTTTTACAAACTTCAATTCTCCGTCATATTTTTTTGTTAGATTCATCCAGGGATAAACATTACTTGGAAACTGATCACCCACAACAACAACACCCTCTCCTCGCTCTAACTTAATGTTGTTGGTGACATTTGCCAGACCATACGATGCGGCTGGAACATATGCAATTCTGTCGGGGTTCTTACAGTTTATGAGCCTTGAGAAAGAGCCTTTAATTTTTTCTATGTTTCTAAAAAAATCCTCTGGCATTATTTTGTCTGGCTTTCTCTGGAAGTGTATCCCTTTTATTCCCGCCTTCTCAACCTTTTTTAGCATAGGCGACATGTAGGCACAGTTAAGATAAACCTTCTTTCCCGTCAGATTAAATTTGCTTTTTTGACACTTCATTTTATTCAAAACCCGGAGGCACTAGTTTGTGATAATTAGAATTCTTCTGTAATATATCAGCAAAATAAAGAATTTTATGCTCTTCATAATAATTTCCTATCAACGAAATGCTAGTAGGTCTACCCTCATCATCGAAACCATTTGGAACCGATATAGACGGGTGACCGGTTAAGTTTGTTGTCATAAGTTGGTTTTTGCCAAAAGAAGGGGAGAGAATTACATCAAAATCTTTAAAAACTTCCTTAACCTCATTAACTAAAAGTGACCTAAACCTGTTAGCTTGAATGTATTCAACAGCTGGTATTAACCTTGATTGTCTTAGTGAGTTTGCCCTAGACCTTTCACCTTGCTCAACCATTGATGAGTCCATGTTTTTAAGAATAAAATCATCAAAAAAAGCACCTGCCTCAGATCTCAAAATAATGTCAAAAGAACTGAAGGGATAATTATCAGGGAGCTCTAAAGGTGTCAACTTAAAACTTTTCTTTAATAACCTTAGAGTCTTATTATTATTATCCTTATACCTTGAAGTGTCGTTATCAAACAAGCTTTTTAAATAACCAATTTTTAAATTTTTATCATCCAAATTAAAATTCATTTTCTTTGTTGTTGTTATGCTGTTATTTTTTATTTCATTAAAAACCACAGCACAATCGACAGCACTTTTTGCAATAGGACCAACTTTGTCCATACTCCAAGATAGTGTCATAAAACCATCAGTGCTAACAGCTCCATATGTTGGCCTTAATCCCGTCACCCCACACCTAGTAGAAGGTGAAATTATAGAGCCAAGGGTTTCTGTTCCAATTGTGAAAGGCAGCATGGAGGCAGCAGCAGCAGAAGCTGAACCCGCTGACGACCCACTAGCACCTTGCGACAAATCCCAAGGGTTTAGTGTTTTAGCCCCATACCAAACGTCTCCTCTAGCTAAAGATCCAGAAGAAAGCTTACACAACATCACCGCACCGGACTCTTCAAGTTTTTTTATAACCTCTGCCTTCTCCTCAAGGAATTGGTTTTTAAATGGCATCGCTCCCCACGTAGTAGGGTAGCCTGGATAAGAGGCTAAATCTTTTATGCCGTAAGGTATACCGTGAAGAGGTCCTCTATATTTTCCTTTTTCAATTTCAGCATCAGCCTTATCTGCTTGTAAAAAAGCGACGGAGTCAGTCATCGTGACAACTGCATTTAATTTATTATCATATTTTTTTATTCTATCTAAAAATATTTCAGTTAATTCTTTTGAGGTGATTCTCTTGTTTTTTATCAGATAAGCCAATTCCCTCAATGAATAAAAAACCAGATCCGTTTTATTCTCTGGTAATTCAGTTTCTATCAAATCAAAAGCTATATCATAACCGTAGGAAGGAGGTGAGTCTAAACTAAAAGAGACTGCAGGTTTTACACTATTATCTAAAGCACTCTCTCTAAGTTCTTCGTAACCCCTTTTGTTTCTCTCCAAATAACCCTTTAATGTTTCAACATATTCCCCTTTGAATTTTATGTTAATTAGTCTTAATGCGCTTCTTACCTCATCACCTGTGATGTCTGTCTTCTGTTGAACCAGGATAAAGGAGAAAGACATCACCAAAACACAGATAATTAATGTATTAATTTTATGCTTCATAAATTATTTTAATCTAATATACATATTAATTTTATTCATTATTATTTATCACTTGGAAACAAAAAATAAACTTTTTCTTCTTGACGCGATGGCTCTAATCTATAGGGCCCACTTTGCTTTTAGTAAAAATCCAATTGTAAATTCCAAAGGAATGAATACCAGTGCTGTTTATGGTTTTTTAAATACGCTCATAGAACTTATAAGGAAAGAGGAACCTACCCATTTAGCTGTAGTTTTTGATACCAAAGCACCCACTTTCAGGTCAGTTATTTTTAAGCAATACAAGGCGAATCGAGAGAGACAACCTGAGGACATACAGGTTGCCATTCCTATTATCAAAAACCTACTTAATCTCTTAAGTATTAAAACTTTAGAGAAAGATGGGTTCGAGGCAGACGATGTTATTGGATCGGTTGCTACTCAACTTGGGTCTTCAGAAGACTCCTTAATCTATATGATGACCCCAGACAAGGACTTTGCTCAGTTAGTGTCAGAGAGGATATTCCTATATAAACCAGCTTTTATGGGTAGGGGAGTTGATATTTTGGGTGTTGACGAAGTCCTTAAAAAGTTTAAAATAAAAAGAGTTGATCAGGTTGTAGATTTTTTGGGACTCCAAGGT
>CEQY01201388.1_pt1 | contig 14329 bp, 16 predicted proteins | sample 361391 | NCBI WGS metagenome assembly CEQY01 (sample SAMEA2621075, study PRJEB7988) | marine metagenome | isolation source: saline water (ENVO:00002010), including | reverse complement strand
CGTTCACGCCATTGATTAGACACTGACTGACATGTATGATCATGGCATGAAGATACTTATTACTGGTGCTACTGGATTTATTGGTCAAAAACTTTGTGAATCGCTTAAAGACGAGCATGAAGTCTTCGCACTTGTTCGAAATTTGAAATCGGCAGAAAAAAAATTGCCCGGTATTAAACTCATTTCTTGGCCGGATATTCACAGCTCATTTGAAATTAATGAGTCCAAACTAGATGTGGTGATAAATCTTATGGGAGAAAACATCGCGGGAGCTAGGTGGAGTGAAGAGAGAAAAAAATCACTTTATGATTCGAGAATTATAGGAACAAAAAATCTTTTTAAGCAATTAAAGAGCACGAGTATTTCCACCTTCATTCAGGCTTCAGCAGTAGGGTATTATGGAGACTCAGGAGATGAAAGAGTTGATGAAAACTCTTCCATTGGTCAGGGTTTTCTAGCAAAAATATGTGAGAATTGGGAGAACGAAGCCAAAATACATCGAGATCAATACGAAAGACTTTGTATTTTTAGACTGGGTGTTGTTTTGGGAGAAAATGGGGGAGCGCTAGAGAAAATGCTACCTGCTTTTAAATTTGGAGTGGCCGGAAAACTAGGGAATGGTGAACAGTATATGCCTTGGATTCATCGAGACGATGTTATAGGTCTGATAAAAAAAGCTATAGAGACCCAAAGCTGGATGGGAGTTTATAATGCTGTTTCTCCAAATCCTGTCACAAACTTGGAATTTACTAAAACACTAGGTGATGTCTTAAGTCGACCCACCATACTTCCCGCTCCTGAATTTGCTCTTAAGCTTATTTTGGGAGATATGAGTCGGGTCCTCCTTGACGGTCAAAGAGCTCTACCCACCAAAGCTTTGGAGGCAGGCTATCAATTTAAATATAAAGAAGTAAGGCCAGCGCTTTCGGCCATTGTGTGAAACCTGTGAGTCAGGTAAAATAAACCTATGCGGTATCTTTTCTTTCTATTCATTTTCATTGGCTGTACCAAAGAGCTTCCCAATTATGATCCCATTCAATTCAGAGAGATGGCAAGAAAGGGGGATCCAAATATGACTGTCAAAGTCCCTAAAAATTTATCTGAGCAGCTAGTAGATTGTAGTGATTATACTCCCCCCTGCAGATATGGGTTGATTGTTACGGTTCACAACGTAGAAATGAGACCTCTGTATTATGACGATCAGAAGAAAGCTTTAAAAGCAGCGAAGAGAATTCGTGGTTATGTGGCAAGAAATTGGGTCCTCGATGATGTCGCTGGAGAGCCTGTACTAGAAAAGTTTGTTAAAAAACATCTTGGCGCAGTTAAGGCTGAATAAGTTTATCCATTATTTTGATTTTAAAATGCTCTACTTTTTCCATCCAAATTTGTTTTTGGTCCGGGGGTATTTCTGGAAATTGATCTAAGTTTTCTTGAAAGAGAACGACCCAGCGGCCGATTTCTCCTCGTTTTATACCTAATGGTTTATGCACTTCAATCAGTTTGAATGGGAGCAAGTTTCTATCAGAAATTTGCTGATTTAATTGAAGATTCCAAAATTCTGCAATCCGCGGAATATGCTCCTCAAAATTTTCAATAAATCGGAAATGATAGCCAATCATAAAGTCAGTTTTTGCTGTGGCATAAAAGCCCTCAATGACTTTAAGAATGAGGTCTCTGTTCATGCGACTTCTTTTTGAATTTTGACCTTAAACTGAGAGCGCTTGGTGAAACCACAGTTGATAAGATTTTGAGAAATCGGCTCATCTCCTAAATAGTGGAGCTTATTTAAATGTTCCCTTTCAAAAAAGCGCATGATGGCCATCTGGTGGCTTGCCATGGTTCCCGCCTCAGACACGATGACATCATAGAAAGCGTGTCCATTTTTTCCTTCGAAAAAAACGGTTAAAGCTAAAATTTCTTCTTCATTCTCGATTGTTAAAAATTCCATCGGACAACCTAATTCTAAATAAGTTGCCATCGGTTCAGACTTTTTTAATGTTCGGTACTGTTCAGCACCTTTTGCTTTATAAGCAAAAGCTTCTTTAAAGTATTCATAGTCTGACAATTTAAATTCTCTTAATGCTTTCCAGCTGGATTTAATACTCTGAGAAATATCGTTTGAAAGGCTAGAGAGGTAGCTCTGATAGGACTCCTTATTTTTCACTAGCGTTTCTGCAATAGATAATGACTCTAATGTTCGATTAGGATCGGCTTTAGTGAGGTCTTCATAAGCTGTAGAGAATAAAATTTGTTGGGTCTCAACATCGTCTCGATCTTGGTACTCTTGAAAAATATCTCTCGCTTTTGGACAAGCATATTGAATATATTGGGGATCAAAGACCAAACCTTCTTTTAAACTTCCCGGCATGCTCCAATCAAGTTCTGCCTTTTGTTGTTTTCTTTTAATAAGCCGATCGAAAAAATTCTTTTTAGATAAACGCTCATTTTGGAGAATCTTTATTTGAGCAAAACCTATTGGAGCATTCGTTTTCTGACCAAAAAAAAGATAATAAGCAAAGTGAGTATTTTTGGGTGCATTATTCTCGTATTTTTTAATCATCTCAAAGCTTGGAATACAATCACTGAGAAGTGCTTCTAAATCTGGTATAAATTCAGGATCAATTTCGGTTGCGCTATTATATTTTTGCGTGATTATCATTTGAATTCCTTAAAGCTGGCCCCACAAAAAGGGCAAAAATGCCAAAATTGGCGGTCAAGAGAACTGTCACAAGAGTCGCATTGATAGGGCTCTTTGATTTCATCTATCGAGTCTCCCAAAGCAAAGAGGTCTTTTTTCATGGCCTTAAATGTTTGTTCACTTGCTCGCCATTGACCAGGATAAATTTGACTGGGAATAAATTGTCCATGAGGGACTGAGTTATCCACTTTGATTTCCAATTGAAAGACTTCTGAGGTGGATGTGTTGTATTCTCTTGCACCCGCAAGATTTTTAAACGATTTAATTTTTTCTAATGTTTTTTGAGCTTCTTGCTCACTTTTTCTATCCATATTTCTACTTCAGGATTTGTCCTACACATTTTACAGCAACGGTATTGGTATCTTTATCTACTTCAGATAAAACCCCATTTGAAACTTTTATAACCCAGGCATTATCGATATTGCTAGCTGAGGTTGCCGTCCAAAAAATTTCGTCCTTTAGGTCCTCTAATTTAAAAATACTGGGATATCCATTTATATCGGCTTGTAAAAATTCATTTCTGGTGGGAAGACGCCAGGCCACTTGATCTTCCGGGAAAACTTTAAGTTCACCACAAGGAGAGTTGGCTTGGTTATTTCCACTGGCATCAATCCAATCAGCTCGGGCCACAGCATGGGACCATAAGAGCTCAGTTCTTTGGTCCATCCAAATGGTAAACTCAGGCGTGTCACTAACAGCAACTAAAGACCAATCACCTTCACCTGCTATTCCAAAGTCTTTTCCGACCCAAATATGTCTGCCGTTATTTTTAGTGGTGCAGTCGTTTATGCTCGCTCGAATACCAGAAAAGTCAGGGCTAATTCCGCAGGCCACGGTGGGTCTACCCGCCTCGACGATTTGTCCGGTATTATCGAGTCCTTCTATAGGCACGGCACGATAGATTAAACTACTAGAGATGCTATTGTCGCGAAACATCTCATTAACTTCTTGATAGGTGAGCTGTTTTGCTCCTCGGTTTCTTGAGATATGTGAAGGCATGGAGTTATGAAAGGGAACTGATGCAGCTGGGCGATCCGTTGTTTGATCTTCCCTTGCGCCATCATTTCTGGAACGTTTTCCATTATCAGTTGCCTCAGTGCAAGAAAAGGCTAAGACCAATAGCGTAAAAAGAGGGATCATTTTCATAGCAATTTCTCCATAATCTCTTGATATTACTTAATTAAATCAAACTTCCCAGTGCTTTGTAAAACTTTCAAAATGACTCAGATTCTAGTCCCTTAAGTATTTGAAAATTAGTTTCTTCGTGCTATAAGACACAGCTATGTCTGTTCTGAATATTAACGCTATATATCGTACTACCGAAGGGGAAGGAATTCATATTGGAACTCCCCAAGTTTTTGTACGTTTTCAAGGTTGCACCATCGGATGCGTTAATTGTGATAGTAAAGAAACTTGGGACTTTTCAGGCCATCTAAAAACTATGAATGAAGTGCTAGAGGCGGTGGAGAAAGAGTCAGTGATTGTATCTGAATCGGGTGTTAAAAGACGGATTCAGAGAGTTTCAATCACAGGTGGTGATCCTTTTCATCCTAAGCATGAATCTTCTGTTCTCGAATTAAGTAGAATTCTTAAAAGCAAAGGCTATTTCGTAAATGTAGAGGCAGCTGGTACTAGAATCGTTGATCAGATTTTTGATATCATTGATTTTGTCTCTTTTGATGTGAAAACACCTTCTACTGGCGTTAAGACCTCTGAGAAACTTCTTCAAAGACTGATAGATCAGTATGCTTCTAAGTCGCAGATCAAATCAGTCATTACTGATCAAAAAGATTTTGAATATATTTATGATCTTTTCTTTAGACTAGGTCAGCCTCAAAATATCCCCTGGGTTTTGACTCCTTGTTATGAACCTCATGAGGAGTTTCCCAAAGAAAGATTTGTTGCTATTCTAAAGTGGAACGAAGAATTTGGGTCTCCATTTAGAGTTATTGGACAGCAACATAAGTGGATTCACGGTCCTTCTGAACTAAACGTTTAAGAAGAGAAAAATTTATGGATGAAAACTCACAGCAGAATCCAGAGCAGCTTCAAAAGCTCTTATGGTTTGTATTTCTAAGCTCTATCTCGGTATTTTATTTTATTGCAAACTTCACTGAGATGTCTCAAGCAAACTCTAGTTTTCCAAAGTTTGTCTTACTAGGTATTGCAACTATGATGGGGCTAACTTCTTTTTATTTCAGAAAGAAGGCCCTTAGTGTCTTTGAAGATCACAATATTGAGGAAGCTAAAAAAGCTCAAGCTGTTTTAAGTTTTTCCATTATCACTTGGGCAATGTCCGAGTTTGTTGCCATGGTAGGTTTTGTTACTTGTATCACCACCGGAGATTTGACCATGGGAAATGCTTTAATCACTGTGGGGCTCGTTATGCTAGGACTCTATAGACCTATCGTGGGCTCGCACAATAGCCTTCAAAAGTCATACAAGAACGACTATAAGCAATAGTTGTCCACCAATCTTCTGTAAGCTTTGCATTGCTAATAAAGCGTCCTTGAGGGCAAAGAGTTTGCACAATTCGCTCTATACTTTTCTTACTCTCTTTTTCAGCATTACGACTAAAAAAGATCTGATCAGAACAAATCGTACGTTTAACTTTTTCTTTGGGGAGTAACTTCGGACTTATAGGAGCATCATAGTCATCAATCTTGTAATTGTACTTATCAACCACATGATAGGTTTGATATTTTTGTGAGCAATTTGATAGGCATAAAATGCTGAGAAGTAGGATTAAAATTTTCAAAATCGATAACCTTTAATTTTAAAGAGGGTCAACGCCCAAGCCGCCATAAAACTTAAGCCACCGATAGGAACGATCATTGCAAAGGCTTTTATTCCAGTGGCGGCATAGAGATAGCAATTAAAGCTAAATAAGATAATTCCTAGTTGCATAAGAAGAGCTGGAAGTTTTAGTGAAATTTCCTTTAAATGTAATTGAATGAGACCTAGTATCATCAGCCCAATGGCATGATAAAAATGATAACGAACTCCTGTTTCATAAACTTTGATCGCAGCCGCTGTGACTTTTTTTTCTAATCCATGAGCGCCGAAAGCTCCGAGCCCAACTCCTAGAATAAGAAAAAAAGATCCCGCCATAAGTATTTTCTTAGCTTGCATGATTCTCCTAAAGTGCTTGCATCAATATTGTTTTAATTTTCTCTCCATCGATATCACCATTTTCGCCTAAATTCACGGGAATATGCGAGCGAACTGACTCTACGATAGTATTTATATCTTCTTCTTTAATATTATAGGCTCGTAGTTTGGTGGGAACTCCTAGCGAATTAAAAAAGTCTTCCGTTAAGATGATAGCTTGTTCGATCCTCTCATCAGGTGTTCCGTTTGAAAGATTCCAAACTCTGTCGGCATATTGTAATAGTTTATTTTGTTTCTTTTCTTTTTGAACACGAAGTAAACTTGGCATCACGAGTGCTAAGGTCCTTCCATGATCGACTCCATGGAAAGCGGTAATTTCATGACCTATCATATGGGTGGCCCAATCATGGATGACACCACTTCCAATGAGGCCATTTAAGGCCATCGTTGCACACCACATAAAGTTTGCTCGAGAGGCATAATCGTCTTTGACATGAATGACTTTAGGTCCTTCTTCAATCAAGGTCTTTAATATTGATTCAGCCATTCTATCTTGTAAGGGGGAGTTTACATCCTTGGTGAGGTATTGCTCGAGTACATGGACGTAGGAATCAACAATACCATTACCAAGCTGACGTTCGGGAAGGGAATAGGTCACCTCCGGATCGAGAATGGAAAACTTTGGATACATCCGTGGATCACCAAAGCATCCAAGTTTTTCTTTTCCTCTGGAGACAACTGAACCAGTATTCATCTCACTTCCTGTTGCTGGTAAAGTGAGAACCGAGCCTAGAGGAGTTGCCCCTTGAATGGATTGTCTTTGCGAAAGGATTTTCCAAGGATCATCAGAGTGGTGCATCGCCACGGCAATAAATTTAGTTCCATCAATGACTGAGCCACCGCCAACGGCGAGAAGAAAACTGATCTGTTCCTTTTTTGCCAGCTCACAGGCACTCATAAGTGTCTCGTACTGAGGATTAGCTTCAATACCTCCAAATTCAATAAAGTCATGATCACTTAAAGCTTCGATGACTTGATCATAGACACCATTTCTTTTAATAGAGCCTCCACCATAGGTGATAAGGATTTTTTCCCCTCTAGGTATAAGGTCTTTTAATTTTTTTATCTGGCCTTTCCCAAAAACAATATTTACGGGGTTATAATATTCAAAATTATTCATGAGGAGCTCTCCTTTAATAAATATGTTTCAGATTTATTTTTTACGGCCTGTTTTACTGTTAGACTCTGACCAGATTTTTTCCCTGCATGAAAAGCATTTTTATCTTGTCCTCCGGCAGTTGAGGTCGAAGAGAGCCTACGATGAGCCATCTTTATTTTTTCATCTAATTGATTCTTAAGAACGATGAGCTGTCTGGATTCAGCATCGCTAAATTCCTGTTCAATCATTTTTTGTTCGTAGCCCTTAGCAATTCCTAGAAAAAAGGCGTTTTTTGCTTTCATTCCCTTTAGAGTCGTTTGAGCTTTCCAAAGTCTCTCAAGTTCTTGCTCTAGAAAACCAGCTACGTATTCAGCGAGTTCAATATTTTCAAGACTACCAGAGACTTCAAGTTGAACTTGATTTTGTCCGTATATAAAAACGGGACCCACTAAAAAGTGTTTTAAAATATCGTAGATAGCAGCCATTTTAGCATTACGCCTACTGGCCTGCATGACAGTCTTGGAGTAGAGAGTCCAGTCGTTTTGATCAAGATGAGAAAGATTATGCTTGAGAAGTAGTTGATTCGCTTTTAGGGTGGCCAACTCTGCTTCATGTGGATTATCACTTTGAGCTAGTTTAAGCAGGTTTTTAATTTTAGCTAAAAGCTTATCCTTTCGTTCTAGCTCATAGGCGAGGTCTTGGTGGTCCAGATTAAAACTCGCTTTTTTAACCTCGTCTCCCCAGCCATATTGATCACAGACCCGCCTAAATGTCTCTCCATGAGGGGGCTCATTTTCAACTCTGAGCATATGGCAAACGTAATGGGCCATTTCATGGCGAAGTATATCCTTGATCACCTGATCTCTGGCTCCATACATAAGTTTGATATTGAGGGCTATTTGATAGGTGTGGGGATCAAACCAACCCCATTCTCTTTCACTAGTCATGATGACGATATGGATGGGAAAGCTGTATTTACCGCTAATAAAACGGCTTCTTTTCACCTCAAAGCCAATCTCCTGGCTGATTATGGACTTAAGCATGGACTCACATTTACGTGCGAAACTAAGTGTGGTCTCGTTGAAGATTTTCATGCACAGAGGTTAGCTCTTTAAGCAGAAATTGTCTGTTTTCGATGTCAAAAAAGGGTTGTACTTTTTACATATGGCGTTGTGCGTAAAATCGCCTGGGTGTATAGTCCGCGCGAATTTTTAAATGAGGCGTTTATGAAAGCTTTTTTATTGTTATTACTAGTACTTATTAATGTTAATGCAGTGAGTCGTGCTGGAGGTGAAGTTTACTCCAGAGTCTGTAATTATAACCAGGTTAGAGGTGTAAAAATTCAGCATCCATCTGGAATGCTTTTAACGGCTTGTTTAAATAGAAGAATGTTAGGAGAGAGCTATGAAACATCTGCTGATACTTATTGTGAATCAGGTTATGTAGATGGTGTGGTTACGACTACCTCAGAGGGATTAGAATCAAAGACTTGTCTTAAAGTAGAGACTCTTGGAGAGGTTTACGATACATCAGCTGAGCATGCTTGTGCTTTTGGTTATGGTTCAGATGACACTAGAACTTACAGGAATGGAAGAGAAATAAAGTTTTGTGTAAAAGGTAGAGACCATTAGAAAACGATATCAATGGGATCATAGACATTCATAAAAAACATACTGAACTCTTGATCTTTGACTTTCATCTCTTCACGCTCCCAATGATGAAGATTTCGAGCGGTGTATCCATATCCCCACTGATAAGCACTTAAGTTTTTATGCTTTGAAAATATTTTAGCATCTGGGTAGCGCTCATACTTCTCAACAAATTGATCCATTATAGTCTGAGCTTTTTCTCTGGTCTGGGAAGCCAATCGTAAATTCTCTTCTTTTTTGGAGAGCATGGCTTTTCTCACATATAAGGCATGTTGGACTCTAAGATAGGTAATATCTAACAGAGATTTTATTTCCTGATTTAATATTTTCTCAGTGGAAGGAACTTCTTCTAAGGCCCTGGCAAGTTTATAGATTTGATGTTCAATCTCATTTTTGTCTTCTACAAGATTTTTAATAAGTATTCGTGAATGGATAGCATGTGCTGGGAATATCTCGTCTCCAAAATTTTGGAATGTAATGACAGAAACCAATTGCTCGTCAGTAAAATGCTTTTTTTGAAAGGCAAGGTGAGACTTCATCACTTTTAGATCTTCGCCTAATAGTTTTAGTCCAATCATAGGATCGAATTTATAGTCGAGATTATTATAAAGGGCAACGGACCAATCAAATAGCCAGTAGCCTAATTCATGTCCCGTTGTAAAATTGAGTTGTCCTTCGATTCCATTTTCATGAATAAACTTCATATCTTCGCTTCTAGCTCTTAAGTATTCGGTAAAATATAGAGGCAGACCAATATCCATGGCGATAAAATAGGATGTTTCAGGATAATACCAAGTTCTTCTTTTGCTCTTTTCTTTAAGCATGAAATCTCTCATATCGTGAAAGTTCTTATTGCCGTACATGGGAGCCTTTTTATCGTTGAGGCTGTAATAAAAAACAGTGTGGGGGAGGATTCCCACTTCAGGAGAAGCGTAAGAAGGTAAATAATTATAATTTCCGTATTTCTTGTTTTTTTGATTACTGGAAATATGAACTTTGGTTAAAACCTTTATATTTCTCTTTTTGGCAATCTTTGCAATTTGATTGAGCCAGCTCAAGGTTCTGTCATAGTTCACTGGGGTAAACTCACTGCTACCTGACTCTACATTGATATAACTCAAATCTATATTGTCTAAAAGTAGAGTTAAGTTTCTAGAAATTTCCCGACGGCTAATATCATCCGACAAAGAGCCAATGATACTGACTAGTTTGTAAGCGTTTTGCTGATGGAAGGCCATTCCAACGGTGACTCCTGTATGAATTCCAAAACTTTTTGCCAGTTTAAAGGGCTCTTTAAGTTTTTTAAAAATAGTCTCGCTTGGCATTCTTAATAAAGTTAAATCAAAGACATTTTGTTGATTTCTTGCAAGCCATCGGATTGTGTCTGAAGCTATGTCAGGTTTGTCTTGAAGGAAGCCATGGACCCATTCATTGGGGTGTTGAGTATGAAAGTGAAAACCTCTGTACTCAAGTGCAGGTCTCCAGCTGTATTTTTTTCCACATTTTTTAAGCATGTCTTCTCTTGTAGGGGAAATTTGCCATCGAGGATGAGGGAATAGAAAACCTAGTTTTTGAAGAGCATAGTAAAAAGTGGGACTCCACTCCTTACTGAGAGAGTAAACTTTAATATTAATCTTTTGATTGCGACAACTGATTCGAGCATAGTCTCCATACTCAAAAACATGCTCAAAGCTTACAGCTCCCGTAAGATCAGCTTTTCTTAAAATTTGATTGAGATCTCGACTGACAACATCTTCTCCCGCACTTATGGCCCTTAGGTTTTCAATTCCATAAACTGAGTCTTGATAAGTAAAAATAAAATAGAGAATCGCTAAATATCGTAGAGGGCCCATAATATAATTCCAATACCCCAACTAAATGGGTGCTCACTTAAATAGGTCTTAGTCTCAAATGGTTTTAAATCCTCGCTATAGACCTCATATATAGTGTTATCTCTTTGCAAGAGATCTTCAAGTAGAGAGTAAGTTTGGTCCTTAAGTGCCAGTTTTCTTTGAGCTGCAAGCTTCAAACCGAGGATCCAGGACCAGTGAAGCTCATCGTGATAATGACGAAGCCCGACGACTTTAGTCGTCCATGAAACATCTTGTCTAGGATACTTTGGTTGCGTACAAAATGGAAAAAAATTATTTTGGTGCTTTTCGCAAGTCTCGAACAAAGCCTTTTGCTCCTCTGGTGGAATGAAGTCAAAAAGTATCGCGAGATAATTTCCCTCGAGAGAATTTTGGGAGCCTAGCTCCATGGAACGATAAAAATCTTCTGACCAAAAACATGATTGAATTGATTGATGAATTCTTTTCGTATCAACATCAAGTAGTCCAGCATCGTTTAAGAGTTTTCCAGCATACCAATAAAGAATATTGGTATAAAAAGTTTTACCTTCTCTTTTCACACTATCTTGCCAGTCTTCAAAGCTTTCTTGGGTGATTAAATTAGCGTTAGTTCTGTTTTGATAGAATTGAAAAGCTTTAATTAATTTACTTCTATTTTTTTCGAGGAATTTTTCATCGTTAGATTTTCTGATGTACTGAAAACTTGCGATTATTATCAAAGCATTAGAGTCTATGCTTAAAGTACCATGTTCTCCAAGATACTCAGGTTTCAATTTTTTATTATGAGAATTTTTTCGCCAGGAGTAGGGAAGAAATCGAAAAACGGTATTTAAAACGACGGTTTTTCCAGACCATTGTGACTCAATGATTCTTGCTGCTAGTCCATCCTCAACTCTTAAATGATCAAGTAGGTACTGGAGATGGTTTCGTACCACTTCGAATTCACCAACTGAACTTAGACCAAGGCTTGCAAAACAAAAATCTCTCGTCCAAAAGCTTTGGAACTGGTTGGCCCCAGCTTGAAGAAATTGGCCTTCATTGGTCTTAATTATATTATGACGGATTTGAGATATTAACTGCTCTTTCACGTCTATAATTATAGGGTAAATCAGGTATAAAGTCGGTAAAATAGTTTTTTCAAGTCTCCGAAGGTGGGAACCTGAATAGTCAAGTTTAGACAATATAGCCTATCACCCAAGAAAATACCAAAAAAAAAAGGGCCTCTATCGAAGCCCTTTTTATTACTAATTTAAATTAATGTTTACTCTTCAGAAGCAATTTTCGCTTTAAAATATTCTCTATTCATCCGAGCAATATTTGAAAGATCAATTCCCTTAGGACAACTTGCTTCACATTCAGCATGATTGGTACAGTTTCCAAATCCCATTTCATCCATAGTCTTTACCATTGAATTCGCTCTTTTTTGAGCTTCAACTTGCCCTTGAGGAAGAAGGGCCAGGTGAGAGATCTTGGCCGAGACGAATAACATGGCACTGGCATTAGGACAACTTGCGACACAAGCTCCACATCCAATACAAGCAGCTGCATCCATCGCCTTGTCTGCATTCTCTTTAGAAACGAGGACAGCACTAGCGTCCGGAGCATTTCCTGTATTAACCGAAACGAATCCTCCCGAGGCGATAACTTTATCAAAAGATGACCTATCTACAACAAGGTCTTTAATAACTGGAAAGGCTCTTGCTCGCCACGGCTCAATAACAATTGTATCGTTATCATTAAAAGATCTCATGTGAAGTTGGCAGGTCGTCGTTTCTTTTTCTGGACCGTGAGCTTGACCATTGATCATACAACTACAGCTTCCGCAAATTCCTTCACGACAGTCACTATCAAAGGCAACCGGCTCCTTTCCGTCTCTTACCAATTTTACATTTAATTGATCTAGCATTTCTAAAAAAGACTGATCTTGGGAAACTCCATTGAGTGTATACTCCTCAAATCTCCCAGAGTCTTGTCTATTTTTTTGTCTCCAAATCTTTAAGTGAACAGTAATTTCCTTACTCATATCAACTCCTATTTGTAACTTCTCTGGGTGAGAGGTACATGTTCAAATTTCAATTCTTCTCTGTGACGAACGGGTTCTTGGTTTTCACCTTTAAACTCCCAAACAGCCGAATGAGCAAACTTCTCATCATCTCTTAGGGCTTCATTTTCAGGAGTTTGGCTTTCTTCTCTGAAGTGACCACCACAAGATTCCTCTCTTGTGAGGGCATCCCTTGCCATAAGTTCTCCAAGCTCTAGAAAGTCTGCCACTCTTCCTGCTTTTTCCAATTCGTTATTTAATTCTTCATTTGTTCCTGGAACTCTTAGGTCTTCCCAGAATTCTTTTCGTAATTGTTGAATATCAGAAATAGCCTTCTTAAGCCCTTGCTCATTTCGACTCATCCCAACGTTCTCCCACATAATCTTTCCAAGAGCTCGGTGAAATTCATCAGCTGATCTTGAACCGTTAATTCCTAAGAATTTTTTAGTTCGCGCTCTCACTTCATCCTCACTTTTTTGAAACTCAGGGTGAGTGGTATCAACTTTCTTGATCTCATTTTTCCCAAAATAATGTCCAAGCGTGTAAGGAATCACAAAGTATCCATCAGCAAGTCCTTGCATAAGAGCTGAAGCTCCTAGTCTATTGGCTCCATGATCAGAGAAGTTTGCTTCTCCTAGTACATGTAGGCCAGGGATTGTACTTTGAAGATTATAGTCAACCCAAAGTCCACCCATAGTGTAATGAACCGCTGGATAAATTCTCATGGGCTGCTCATAAGGAGATTCATCGGTAATACGTTGATACATCTCAAAAAGGTTTCCATATTTTGCTGCAATGGTATCTCGTCCGTCTCTTTTTATCGCCTCGGCGAAATCAAGATAAACTGCAACGCCAGTGTTACCAACACCTTTGTTCTCATCGACTCTAAATTTTGCCTGACGTGATGCCACGTCTCTTGGAACAAGGTTCCCAAAAGCAGGATAGATTCTCTCTAAGTAGTAATCTCTTTCTTCTTCTGGAATATCATTAGGGTGTCTTTTATCGCCCTTTTCTTTGGGGACCCAAACACGTCCATCATTTCGAAGTGATTCAGACATAAGAGTGAGCTTGGCTTGATGATCTCCCGACTGAGGGATACAAGTCGGGTGAATTTGCGTAAAACATGGATTCGCAAACCCGGCACCCTTTTTATAAGCCTTCCAAGCAGCACCCACATTGGATCCCATGGCATTAGTTGAAAGGAAGTAAACATTTCCATATCCACCAGAAGCGAGGATAACGGCGTCGGCAACATGTCTTTCGATATCACCAGTAACGAGGTCTCTCACAATAACTCCGCGAGCTTTTCCATCGATCACAACGATGTCTAAAATCTCTCGTCTGGCATACATTTGAATTTTACCGAGACCAACTTGTCTCATCATCGACTGGTAAGCACCGATGAGGAGTTGCTGTCCGGTTTGTCCTTTAGCATAAAAAGTTCTCGAAACCTGCGCTCCACCAAAAGATCTATTGGTTAAGTACCCACCGTACTCTCTTGCGAAAGGAACACCTTGTGCTACACATTGGTCAATAATATTTCCCGAGACTTCGGCCAGTCTATAAACATTAGCTTCTCTAGCCCTATAGTCTCCACCTTTTACCGTATCGTAGAAAAGTCTCCAAGTAGAGTCGCCGTCATTTTGGTAGTTTTTATTAGCATTGATACCACCTTGTGCTGCAATAGAGTGAGCACGTCTAGGAGAGTCTTGGTAGCAAAAAGATTTTACATTATAACCAAGCTCTGCCAGTGAAGCGGCGGCTGAGGCTCCAGCAAGACCAGTTCCTACTACGATTACGCTGTACTTTCTCTTATTAGCA
>CEQY01018837.1_pt1 | contig 14349 bp, 9 predicted proteins | sample 361391 | NCBI WGS metagenome assembly CEQY01 (sample SAMEA2621075, study PRJEB7988) | marine metagenome | isolation source: saline water (ENVO:00002010), including | reverse complement strand
TATTGATGACAACTTTTTGATCAATTGCCCCATCATAAGAAGACCCCCATACACACTGCAGACCTGACCGTATCTTCATTCCATTCCTTTCTGCCATAGATACAATTTTTTTTAGATTTTTTACTGATTCATCAATATTCATACCCAAATTATTTTGGCTATATGTTTCACTTACAGAAATTGATGTCTCGATCTTTTTCAAACCTGACCTCAAAGCTCGTTCTACACCTATTTCATTAAAAACTAAGCAACTGAAATGAATATCTTCTACTACAGGCAATCTCCTTGCAAGTTCATCTGCATGGGCCATAGCAGGGACACGTTTTGGATTAACAAAACTAGTAACTTGAATATTTTTGATCCCAGATTCTATTAGACCGTTTATGATAGATAATTTGTATTCGACGCTAATATCTTTTTCAACGATCTGTAAACCGTCTCTAAGACCTACCTCCATGATTTCAAAATTTTTAGCCATTGATCTGAATGAAACTACTTGAGTTTATTAAGCAGTAACCTTAAAAATTGTAGTTATAAAAAAAAAGTATAAAAACGCTAGTAATGTAAAAATCTTGCGGATTTTAATATTATTGCATTATATTTGTAATTATTGACCTCAGGGTCAAGAATTCCACAACAAACCAAAGGAGCAAACGTATGTACAAATCCATATGGATTTATCTTACCCTTAGTGTATCCCTACTTATTGGTCAAAGTGTATCTGGAACCATTACTGATGAAAATGGTAATGGTCTTGCAGGTGCAAATGTCGTAGTAGAAGGTACAAATAGAGGTGCAGCAGCTGATGCCTCAGGTAGTTATACTATCTCAGACATAAGCGCAGGTAGTTATACAGTGACTGCATCTTTTATTGGATATTCCTCATCAAGTCAATCTGTCAATGTTGGTTCAAGCGGAGCTACAGTGAATTTTTCTCTTTCTGGGGCTGCTTTAGCTGGTGCCGGTGTTTTTGTCACTGGAACCCGAGCAGCAGGTAGAACAGCGATGAAGTCTCCAACACCTATCGATGGCTTTGATAGTCAAACGTTACGTCGTCAAGGAAATGGTGATATGACGGAGACCCTTAAAAATCAGGTCCCATCATTCAGTGCTACACCACTTACAGGAGATGGTGCTGCGTTTGTAAGACCTACATCAATGCGTGGTCTTCCACCAGATAATACGTTAGTACTGACGAACTCAAAGAGAAGACATCGCTCAGCACTTATCTCGCACTTTGGTGCTGCAATGAATGTAGGAGCACAAGCTGTTGATATTGGTATGGTTCCTAGCATTGCTGTAAAGCGATTAGAGGTCCTCAGAGATGGTGCATCCGCACAATACGGCTCTGATGCAATTGCAGGGGTTATGAACTTTATCCTAAAGGATAATAATGAAGGTGTACAATTCGAAGTAATGGGCGGTCAATGGATGACAGCAGAAAATGGTCGTGGTGGCGAACAGGATGTAACCGCAGCTGCAAATATTGGAATGCCTTTATCTGATGATGGTTTTTTAAATGTTAGTGCAGAATATTCTGTACGCCCTGAATTATCGCGCGGTTTTCAACATGCTTCAGCAGCTGATGGTTACAGAGGATGGACATCAGATCAGGGAACTGGTTTTGATACTAAAACTGATAATACTGATGAATGGCAAACTGCGATGAACTGGGGACGACCGTTAAATAACGGTTTTCGTTCCGTATGGAATGCTGGAATGACTGTTGGCGATGGAGTTGAAGCTTATTCTTTTGGTAACTATGCGGATACCTATGGTGAATATAGTTTCTTCCTTCGAGCACCTGGTAAATCAGGAGCCCTAACGGCGATTCCTCTTGATCCTACAGATCCTTCAAAAGGCAATTATTCCTGGGGTGATACATATCCTCTAGGTTTCACACCGCTATTAGAGGGTCATGGTACAGACTTTAGTGCTGTAGTTGGTGTAAAAGGTGAAGACCTTGGTGGATTTGGAGTAAACTATGATTTTAGTACCAGCTATGGGTCTAATCATATTCATTATCTGCTAACTAACACCTTGAATCTTTCATGGGGTCCTAATTCACCACATGATTTTGAGATTGGGGATCTCCAACAAGCAGAAACAAATTTAAATGCAGACTTTACATACCCAATGGGAGATATGAATCTTGCATTTGGTGCAGAATGGCGTGAAGAAGAATACACAATGTTCCAAGGACAAAAGGAAGCCTGGATGGCAGGACCTTGGTCAATGGTTCATCTTCTAGTAGATCCAGTAGCAAGCGCAGCATTGCAGGCAGAAACAGGGGTAGCCGATACTACGGTTAACTATACTGCTCCAGGGCTTGCCGCTAACGGTATGCCTGGAACCAGTCCTGATGCAGCAGGTGCATTTGCACGACAAAATACTGCGTACTATGCTGATATTGAATATGATATGGGTGCATTACTCGTTCAAGCAGCTGTACGACTAGAAGACTTTTCAGATTTTGGAAATACAACCAATTTTAAAGTAGCTGGAAGGTATTCCTTAGGTAACCTAGCAACTCTACGTGGCGGTTACTCTACAGGATTTCGTGCCCCTACTCCGGGACAATCCAATTACACAGGTGTTGTTACATCTTTTGATGGTGTGAGCGGACAGCAAATACAGGAAGGAACCCTTAAACCAGATGATCCACTTTCTATATTAATGGGAGGTGCACCATTGGTTCCTGAAGATGCTGTTAATCTAAGTGCTGGCTTTACAACAAGCATGGTCAGTGGGTTAAACTTATCTGTTGATTACTATCAGATTGATGTAACCAATAAAATTATTAAGTCTCGGTCATTAACCGTTCCAGAAGGAAGTAGCCCAACATTTACAGATATTGCACTTTATACAAATGCATTGGATACTAAAACATCAGGAATTGATGTGGTGGCGGACTATTCTTTCGGTAATACTAGAATTGGTCTAGCTGTAAATAACAACACAACTGAAGTTGTGACGCAGCGCCAAGTAAATGGAGTAGACCCAGTTAGTGAAGGAGGCGTACAAAATATTGAAGAGAATCTCCCGCAAACACGTGTTGCAACATCAGTAACGCATAATTTTGGTGGAGCTCTTTCTCTTATGGCTCGTGTAAATTACTATAGTCAAACTATAGATGAACGGGGTACAAAAGAAGTGGTAGACCCTACACAACTAGTTGATCTAGAATTGAGCTATCGTGTTAGTGATAATCTTTCTGTTGTTTTTGGTGCTAATAATGCACTTAATACATACCCGACTCAGATTGAAACACGTATATCTCAAGGAATGCCTTACCCTCGACGTACACCTATTGGTTATCATGGTGGTATGTTATTTACAAAACTAACTTACAACTTCTAAAATTCCTTTTAATTAAAGGTAAAAAAGCGGCGATAGATATCGCCGCTTTTTTTTTACATAGCATATGGTCATCAAGCTAACAAATTAGACTAGACTCTTTTATCTCAGAAAATATTTATGTTACTTATTTTCCAAATTCGAAAATTTCTCATTAAAAAATATAGCTGTAAATCCATCACAAGTACAATTTGTAGCAGTTCTAAACATATCAGGTAAGCCTCCTGATAATGCTATCCAAGTAGTTATAAATATAGTTGTTTGTGTTTCATCTAAATTCAATAGAGATGCAAATAAAGTTGAACTCCACAAAGCAGTGCCCATGCCTGCCGGTAATCCTGGTGCTGCTATAGTAAATAACACTATTGCAGGCCAAGCTACAAAAAGAGCTGTCAAGGTGATTGGAATATCAAAAACAATTGTCATGATAAAAGGGGCATAGGCGACGTATGCCAAAGCACTACTATCTAAATTAATTACTGCTCCAATGGGGATCACGAAGCCGGCTATAGATGGATTTACACCATATTTCTTTACATTATTTAAATTGATTGGAAGCGTTGCCAAAGAGGAACATGTTCCTGCGGCAAATACAGCAGTAGGTAAAAAATATTCTCGTATGACTTTTCTAATTGATTGTTTTGCAAATAACTTGATTACGATTAATTGATAAATGACTAACCAAATACCACAAAGAACAAATGTGTAAAATGTCATTAAAAAGTAGTATTTCATACTCTCCGAAGCACCGGTGTTTACGCCCAAATTAATACCTAGAAAAAATACAACTATCGGCATAACTCTACTGATATATGGAACAGAATTATCCATCCAGTAATCAAACAGATTTAATATTCTTTCTATTGAGTTAATTTTTGACGATAATAATCCTATAAAAACTGCAAAGAGAATGGCGAGAAATGGATACAAAGAACTTGATGAGTTTCCATTTAATGTTGTGAACATTTTATAAACTTCATCGGCCATACTCTCATTACTGGCAGCTATTTCTATATTAAAGAGGAATGACGAAAAGACAAGACCAATCAACCCTGCAAATATTGAAGTAAGTAAATACCAGCCGATAACGCTAGCTGCTAGTTTACCACTCCTCCCTCTTGATCTTAATTTATTAACAGCTGGGCATAAAGCTATAAAAATCAGAACTGGAACAACCTTGATGAATCCTTTTAATACATTGTGCGTTATTGAGGAAACAACAGCTAAACTATCTGCAAACCCTGCACCAATAATTATTCCAAAGATTAGAGCAATCAAAGACAGCAAATATCCTGGTATGCTTTTAATAAAATCTTTCATGTTGTGGATCAAAATCTAATTCTTTTTTATGTGTCTTATTAGGCTGTACTTTTATCTATAAAGTAGATATATAAGGTTTATTTTTTATTATCGTATTTAAATATGATAATCTCAAACCTTTATTTCAAATAGAATTCTTTAGATATGGTTTTAGAATTTGAAGAATCGATAATTTAAATAGTTTTAATGTAAGAAAAATAAAATCAATCATGAATAGAGATGAGATAATCAAAGCCAGCTGCCCAATTGAAAGAATTGGAAATGATAAAGGTCATCATTTTTTTGGTTACTATAATAAAAGCGTTTGGGATCGAAGTAATAGATTTATTCTAGCTAATAGATTTAATAAAATGGTAAAAGATGTCCAGATTGATGACCCATTAGATATAGGGTTTTATGACACAAAACACAATACAGAGGAGTTCAATAAAATTGGATCAACTACATCATGGAATTGGCAAATGGGCAATCAAGCACAATGGTTAGATGGTCTTAATGGGAAAAAAGTTATATTTAATGTTAGAAAAAAGAATCCATCAAGCCCATATCCAGAATTTTGTTCTAGGATAGTGGATATTGAAAATGGTGAAAGCCATGACCTGCCCTTACCCGTATATATTACTGCTCAAAATAGTGATTACGCACTATCTGTAGATTATAAAAGGCTATTTATAACGCATGAAACAATAGGCTATCAAGCAACAGAAAAATATCAAAATATGGTATTAGCACCTGATGATGATGGTATTTATAATATGGATATTTCTCTTGGTAAATACTCCTTGATCTGCAGTTATCAACAGCTAAAAGACTTTAATTATGTTAGCTCAATGGAAAAAGCAACTCATTGGGTTTCCCATATTGAGATTTCACCTGATTCAAATAGAATCTTATTCTTGCATAGATGGAGTGAACGATTAGAGGATGAAACATGTTTTTTACATCGTTTGATCACTATGAATCCAGATGGGAGTGAGATGTGTTTACTTGAATGTTCAGACCATCCGTTACCACAACTTAAAAAAAGTTTTAATGCTGAGAATGTAGGTACTTTTGACTACGAAAAATCAGAGTATCAAATTTCGCATCCTACTTGGAAAAACAATGCACAAATAATGGTCTGGGGGCCTCACAAAGGTGAGATTCATTATCACTTATATGATGATAGAAGTAGTAATGTGAAAATAATTGGAGCCAATGTTCTAAATGAAAATGGCCACATGACATATTCGCCTGATGGTAATTGGTTATTAAGTGATACCTACCCTGATGATTTAACTAATGAGAGGATATTATTTATATATCACATAGGAACTGGAATTCGTTACGATATTGGTAGTTTCTTTACGGATCCAAATATTGGTAAGATCAACAGATGTGACCTTCATCCTCGCTGGGACATGAAAGGCACTAGGATATGTATAGATTCTGTACATGAGAATGAACGTCAAATGTATATTATTGATGTTTCAACAATTGTAAGTAATAGTTAAGTAATGATTGGTGTAATAGGTGGGATGGGGCCTTATGCAGGCATAGATCTTATCAAGAAAATATTGGATATGACAAAAGCAACATCCGATCAAGAACATATTCCCTTATCATTGATCTCAGTTCCACATTTGATAGAAGACAGAACAGCATTTTTATTAGGGAAATCTCAAACTAATCCTGGTATTGTATTATCCAAAATAGCAATGCAACTAATAGAACAAGGAGCAACTATAATTGGGATGCCATGTAATACCGCACATTCGCCTAGTATCATTGCTGAAATAAAAAATCGAATTCCGGACAAAATCATATTTATTAATATGATTGAAAAAGTAGTCCATTATATAATTAATGAATACCCAAAGATATCTAAAGTTGGTGTGCTCGCGACATCCGGAACCCTTAAAACTAGAATTTATAATGATGAATTAGAAAATAACGGTCTTATGACAATTATGCTTTCTGAAGATGATCAAATGAAACTTGTCGAACCGTCCATTTATAATAAAGATCATGGTATTAAATCAAATTCTGATCCAGTATCAAGAAAAGCAACTAAAGATCTAGAAAAGGCAATTAGTCTATTAGCTGATGCTGGTGCTGAAACAATTATAATGGGCTGTACTGAAATTCCATTAGCTATTAATAAAACACATTATGGTCCTATACCATTGATCGACTCTACTAAGGTTCTTGCCAGTACTTTAATATTAGAATCAAAATCTGAAAAATATTCACTCATTAAATAATGATTTCTTAGGTTATTTTAAAAAAGAAAAATTTGCCAGAAAATTTATTTTATTATGAAACAAATTAAAAGATCCCCCACATTGCTCATTAATGAAAAGGTCAAAGCTATGTGGCAGGACGGTGAGGATATTCTTCATGTAGCATTTGGGGAATCAAGGTTCCCTGTTCATCCTTATCTATCCAAAGCACTAAATGATGGAATGTCAAATCGTTCGTATCTTTCATCATTGGGGACTGACAGCCTAAGAACTAAGATTGCTGAATATTATACAAAGCAACTGAATATAGATATTTCCTATGATCAAGTTATAGTTGGCGTTGGCAGTAAGTCTCTTCTTTATTCAATTATACAGGCAATAGATGGAGACATCCTTTTACCAAGACCTTCATGGGTATCATATTCTAGTATTGCAACCATGTGCAACAGAAGCATTAAACGATTTGACCTTAATAAGAATAATGGATACAAATTAAACATAGACTCATTAAAGGATGCTTATAGTTCAGCAAAAAACAGTGGGGTAAACCCATCTATGCTGGTTTTAAACTCACCAAATAATCCTGTTGGCAACTCTTTTGAAAAATCTGACATCCAATCAGTTGCTAATTGGGCTCAAGAAAATAATATTACAATTCTTAGTGACGAGATATATGGTCTTATAACTTTTAAAGAGAACAAGCACCATACTCCTCTAACTTATTATCCAGATAAAACGATTTTTTTTAGCGGCCTGAGTAAACATTTATCTCTAGGTGGTTGGCGTCTTGGGATATCAATCCTTCCAAGGAATTTATTCGGCCAGCAGTTAATATCTAAATTTGAATCTATTTCGGGCAACATTTGGTCTTGTGTGCCTTCCCCCTTTCAAGTCGTTGGAGAAACCGCTTTTAGTAACAATGAGTCTATTGCGGATTATATAAATGTATGTACCAATATTCATAGAGTACGTACACTTTTTATTTATGAGCAATTTCAAGACCTTGGTATTGATTGCCCTAGACCAACTGGAGGATTTTATATCTACGCATCATTTAAAAAATGGAGTGATCAATTATCTAAAATAGATATAATATCTTGTACTTCTCTTTCTGAATATTTATTGGATAAATATAAAATAGCAACCTTGCCCGGATCGGCCTTTGGTGATGATCCTGAAAATTTATGTTTAAGGATATCATCTAGCTATTTAGATATGGAGACAGATGAATCTGCGCAAAAGATATTAGATATTTACAATGATGGTACGGATGAAAGATCATTTATTAATGATCATCATCCAAGGTTAAAACTCTTTATATCAAAAATGAACGATTTTTTAAATACTATAAATAAATAACAATGAAAGAAGTTGTCATCGTAGATGCTGTTAGATCACCTATTGGTAATGTAGGCGGTTCCCTTGCAAGCATTCGACCCGATGATCTTTTAGCGGACATTTTAAAAGCGCTGGTCAATCGAACAGAAATTGACCCAGCATTGATTTCTGATGTATATGCAGGTTGTGGCAATCAAGCCGGTGAAGACAATCGTAATGTTGCTAGAATGGCCACACTTCTTGCAGGGCTCCCTGCCACTGTGCCTGGCGTTACTGTTAATAGGAACTGTTCATCAGGACTTGAAGCAATAAACCAAGCAGCTAAAGCTATCATTGCTGGGGAAGGCGATATTTTTATAGGTTGTGGAGTTGAATCCATGAGCAGAGCCCCACTTGTAATGCCACGGCCCTCACTATTACCAAAGATCGGTCATCGTCCTATTTATGACTCTACTGTAGGTTGGAGATTTGATAACCCTGAAATGAATAAACTTTATCCAATACTAAGTTTAGGTGAAACAGCTGAAAGAGTTGCTGATAATTACAAGATCAGTCAATTAGAGCAAGATGAGTTCTCTTTACAAAGTCAAGAACGTGCTATAAATGCTATTAATGAAGGAAGCTTTAAGGATGAAATTATTGAAGTCAGTGTTTCACAAAGGAAGGGTGATCCAATAATTTTTGATACTGATGAATATCCTAGGTACAGACAAGAAAATGGAAAATTGATTTTAAACACCTCCATTGAAAAACTATCTGATCTCAAACCAGCCTTCCGGAAAGGAGGCACAGTAACCGCCGGAAACTCTAGCGGAATTAATGATGGTGCTGCAGCAATTTTAATGATGAGTAAAGAAAGGTCAGAAGAATTAGGTCTAAAACCGATTGCAAAATGGAAGGGTTCTGCAGTCGCAGGAGTAGATCCTTCAATTATGGGAATTGGTCCAGTTCCATCTACAAAAAAACTACTGGCTAGATTATCTTTGGATAAAGAAGATGTTGGATTAATTGAGATCAATGAAGCATTTGCTGCTCAGACAATAGGTGTAATGAAAGAACTCGAATTGGATCACGAAAAGGTCAATGTAAATGGCGGCGCTATTGCTTTAGGTCATCCATTAGGATGCTCTGGGGCACGTATTTTTACTACACTGCTGCATGAAATGAAAAGAAAAGATGTCAGATATGGACTAGCAACACTCTGTGTAGGTGTTGGACAAGGGGTATCTACTGTTGTGGAATTAATGTAAATGGATAGACCTCTTACAGGCATACGAATTATTGCTTTAGAACAATACATGGCTGGGCCCTACTGCTCAATGCTCCTTGCCGATGCTGGTGCAGAAGTGATAAAAATTGAAAGACCTGGATCAGGCGACCCCAGACGTTCTATCCCCCCATTTGCAGAGAAGGACGGAATGAAGAAAGCAGGTGGTTTCATGGCATATAATAGAAATAAAAAAAGTTTATGTTTAAATGTCCGCGACCCAAAAGGTAAATCTGTTTACATAGACCTAATAAAAAAAGCAGATGTAGTTGTTGAAAATTTGAGACCCGGATCCACCGATAAATTAGGAATCGGGTATAACGATCTTAAATCGATCAACCCAAAATTGATCTATGCCGCTATTTCAGGATTTGGAAGATTAGAAGGATATCGAGGTCCTGAATCAGATAGGCCCGCCTTTGATATTGTCGCAGAAGCAATGAGTGGTATAATGCATTCAGTTGGTTTTGAAGATAAACCTCCATCCTGGACGATCTATGGGATGGCAGATGTTTATACAGGTATTTGTACTTCCTTTGCTATTACACAAGCACTACTTCAACGTGAAAGAACGGGGAAAGGTCAGTTTGTAGATAGTGCAATGCTGGATGCCATGATATCATTAAATGAACGAATGGCAATGCTTTATACCGTGACAGGTGAGGAACCTCACCGAGGGCGATTAAAACACCTTTATCCACGCGGTGCATTTAAATGTAAAGATGGATATCTAGCCTTGAATGTTCCTGATGATATAGTTTGGTCCCGCTTATGCGAAACTATGGAAAGAGTAGATCTGATCGATGATAAGCGTAGTAAAACTGGAACAGACCGTGCTGCAAACAGTGCTTTTCTTGGACCCATTATTGAAAAATGGCTGTCAAAAATAAGTCGAACTGAAGCTGAAAAGATATTGAACAAGAACGGAGTACCTGTTGGATCTGTTTATACAGCTAAAGATGTGTTTCAATCCAAACAAGTTGAATCACGAAAACTATTGGTAGATATAGAAGATCCTGATGTGGGAAAATATCAATTTTCTCGTGGACCAGTTATGCTTTCTGACTCACCTGAGATAGAAACTAACCCTGCCCCTGAACTAGGACAACATACTAACGAAATATTATCGTCTCTTCTTGGTTATGATCAAGATAAAATAAGTGATCTAATTAATTCTAAATGTGTAACAACAGGTTCATAAAAATGAAAAAAATTATTCTACAATTACTATTATTAAGCTTTTATATGAAACCCCTATTGGGAGCAAGCTCAAACCCTATTTACGGTCAGAATGGTATGGTAGTATCAACTAGTCAACAAGCATCCCAGGCTGGCATTGATATATTAAAAAAAGGCGGAAATGCAATAGATGCAGCCGTCGCTGTAGGGTTTGCTTTAGCTGTCACCTCACCAAGCAATGGCAACCTTGGTGGAGGAGGATTCCTTGTTGCTTCATTTAGTAATGGAAAAACTTTCACCCTGGATCATAGGGAGAAAGCACCTTCAAATTCATACAGAGATATGTTCTTAGATGATTCAGGCTCTGTAATCCCTGGAATGTCATTGTATTCTCGTGCTGGTAGCGGTGTACCTGGGACTGTAGATGGACTTATACGCATCCTTCAGGACCATGGTTCAGGTAAAATATCGATTAGAGAAGTTCTTTCACCAGCTATCCGCTTGGCGGAAAAAGGATTTTTATTATCTTACTATGAAGCCAGACAATTCAATGCTTATAAGGCGTTTTTTGAAAGAAATGATGCTGCTGCTGATATTTTTATTCGTAAAGATAAAAGGCCTTGGAAAGGTGAAGATAGATTTATTCAAAGAGACCTATCAAAAACCCTTAAGCGAATCGTAAAGCACGGAAGAGATGGTTTTTATACTGGGCCTGTAGCTAAAATGATAGTAGAAGAAATGAAACGTGGCAATGGACTTATATCAATGGATGACCTTTTTAATTATTCATCAAAATATAGAGAGCCAGTGACCGGATCTTATAAGGGATATGAAGTAATATCAATGGGGCCACCTAGTTCTGGTGGTGCTTTATTAATAAACATGTTAAATATGTTAGAGCTCTATGAAAAAGACAGCCTAGAGTGGAATTCATCTGACTATGTGCATATTCTTACTGAGATAGAGCGCAGGGCTTATGCAGACAGAGCAGAACATATGGGGGATCCTGATTATTGGGACGTGCCTTTAGAAATGTTCAAATCCAAAGAATATGCAGAAATTCGAACCGCTGATATTGACATTAATAAAGCATCGCCCAGTGATGAAGTATATGCCGGGGACCCTGCTGGTTATGAATCTCCTGAGACCACTCATTATTCAGTCGTAGATCAGTGGGGAAACGCAGTAAGTGTCACAACAACTATAAATTTGGGATATGGAAATGGATGTGTTGTTAAGGGTGCCGGTTTTTTTCTTAATAATGAAATGGATGATTTCTCTTCAAAACCTGGTGTTCCAAACGTATTCGGCCTAGTAGGTAATGAAGCAAATGCAATCGAGCCAAATAAAAGACCGCTTTCTTCAATGACCCCAACAATTATTCTAAAAAACAATAAACCATTCTTAGTAATTGGTTCACCAGGGGGATCGACAATAATCACTACTGTAATGCAGACTATCTTAAATGTAGTTGATCATGACATGGATATTAAAGAAGCAGTATGTGCAGCAAGATTTCATTCTCAGTGGCTACCAGATGTAATCCAGATTGAACCACGCGGGTTAGCTAAAGATGTAATAGGAAATCTTGAATTACGTGGGCATAAAATAGTCCCACGTGGTGGTTATATTGGGGAATCAAACTGTATAATGATCAGAGAAGACGGGATCTATGGAGGAGGTGATTGCCGTGGTGAGACCTCAGCCATAGGATATTAAACTCCCATTATATTATCTAATAAATTCAAATATATTGAAGGCCCCACCAAAAGCGCTCTTTCATCCATATTAAAGTGAGAACAATGGTGAGGTGTTTCAAATAATTCTTTTTCATTTGGTGCAGATCCTACAAAAAAGAAACACCCGGGCTTTTCCTTTAGATAGTATGCAAAATCCTCCCCTCCCATAGACAAATACGGCATGCCTGCTTTAGACCCAACTACCTGTTTAGCTGCTTTTAATACTTTTTCAGCTGGCTCTGTATGATTTATTGTGGGTGGGTAACCATCTTTATAATCAAATGTGATTTGAGCATTGTATGTTTTCTCTATACCTTGAATTATCTCTTTCATTCTTGTTTTGATCAGGCTGCGGTTTTCCTCAGTATATGCGCGAGCAGTACCAGAAAGAGAAACTTCATCAGCTATAATATTAAAATTATGTCCACCATTTATCTTTCCAACCGAAATAACTGTGCTTTCTAAAGGATTCGTGTTGCGGCTTACAATAGTTTGAAGTGCTTGCACTAAATGTGAAGCAATAACAATTGAATCTACAGTCCCTTGCGGCGCAGCTCCATGGCCACCTATACCCTTGATCTTAATATCGAACATATCAGCTGCCGCTAGAACAGGGCCATCTTTTACACCAACTTCACCCACGGGCTGATAGTTCCAAACATGAATTCCATAGATCTCATCAAGACCTTCAAGGCAACCATCCTCGATCATGTACCTAGCACCACCTTCTCCTTCTTCTGCTGGTTGAAATATGAATCTGACAGTCCCATTATATTGATCTACTTTTTGAGTTAGAACTTTTGCTGCACCTAGAAGCATTGCCATATGACCATCATGACCGCAGGCATGCATAACGCCGTCATTTTTTGAAGAGAATGACAAGCCACTGGTCTCTTGGATAGGCAGCGCATCCATATCAGCTCTAAGACCAATTGTTGGACCATCACCAAATTCTAGATCTGCAGTCACACCTGTTTTACCAACATTAATCTTTGGTTCAAGTCCCATTGATCGCAGTTCATTTGCTATCACATCACCTGTCCGATGTTCTTTAAAACTTAGTTCAGGGTATTGGTGAAAATCTCTACGCCAATCAATAATCATATTTTCAATTTTTTTAATTTCAGTACGAATGTTCATTTTTATATCCTTTGAATAATTCCGGAAAGTATTTTAATCATTTTATCTTTTGACCTTTCAGCATTAATTAGTACTTCATCATGAGTTAAAGATTGATCTGATATTCCTGCCGCAAAATTAGTGAGAACTGATATAGTCAGTACATTTAATCCCAAAGAACCCGCTTCTTCGATCTCAGGAAGCGTGCTCATGCCAACAGCTGAACCGTTCAATGATCTCAAATATTTTATTTCTGCTGGAGTTTCATACATTGGCCCCAATGTCCAACAATAGTTCCCTGTTACAAATGGAATATTATTTGTATTTGCCACACTTTTAAAAATGGAGATTAAATGAGGAGAATGAAATTTGCCATCTGAGATCAACTCTGGATCTTTTGGGCTATTTTGAAATGTACAATCTAAATGTCCTACTATAGCCATAATAGTCCCTGGAAGATTTATTTTATCTAGACTCCCAGCAGAATTCGTTATAATTAAGTTTTCAATCCCACATTCTTTTAGAACGTGAATTGGAAAAACAACGGTTTCTTTAGAATATCCCTCATAAAGATGCATCCTGCCCTTAGCAATGATTATCTCTTTATTCATTAATCTCCCAATGACCATTTCGCCTGAATGACCCTCAACTGTTGATCTTGGATAATGTGGAATATCAGAGTATTGTATTAATTCAGAATCAGTTAAGGCATCTGTAAATCCTCCAAGACCAGATCCTAACACCACCGCAGTATTACCATTAAAGTTCGTTCGGTCTAGGATTATCTGTGATGCTTCTAATGCTTTTT
>CEQY01200792.1_pt1 | contig 14353 bp, 14 predicted proteins | sample 361391 | NCBI WGS metagenome assembly CEQY01 (sample SAMEA2621075, study PRJEB7988) | marine metagenome | isolation source: saline water (ENVO:00002010), including | reverse complement strand
ATTGAGGATCTTCAGCAAAAAAGAAGTAATGAACTTAATTTGAAAAATGAATTACAGTACACCACAGAAAAAATTACCACTGTTAGCAAGCAAATAGAACAAATATTGGTAGATCTTGAACGCGAAAAAACAAATCTAACTGACCAAGTGGGCCAAATCACGGGCTTAGATGGCAAATTAACCGAACTGTACAAGACCATAAATGACATACAGAAGATTGAGAGCAACATAATACAGGCATCAAGTGACGCTATAGAAAGTTATAAAATATTAGAAAAAGAATATAATAGCCAACTCTCGAAAGCACTTACCATGGAGACTGAAAATAAGAATATTGAAGGACAGATTCAAGAATGCGAAGAAAATCTGAAGAAACTCTCAACCGAGCTCGAAAGAGCCCTTAATAATAAATCTTATCCTGGTGTCGATAAATCAAACGAAAAAGACAGAGACTCGAGCATTAATGATCAGAAACAGATAGAGGAAAAACTATTATCTACCATGGGAGATATTGATAAATGTGAAAAAATCAAAAACGAACTATCAGGGGATTTAGAAAAAAATAAAGAATTAAATTTAATTTTAGATCTGGAGATCCAGCAGTCACAAAAAACTAAAAAAGAGCTGGAAGATTTCCTGCTAAGCCTGGAAAATCCTGATGCCATAGTAAATAAGATTAAGATTATTGATGGTTTTGAAAAGAAGGTTGGAAGAATTCTCAATGACCTTGAAATTTCAACCCTAAAAAAAGGTAAGAAATTTTGGATTAGCGCAAACCAAGAATTTGACGATAAATTCGCAGAATCTATAACACCTCTAGCTGATTTAATTGAAGGACCCGAGGAGATATATGTATTTTTGAAATATACCGGGTATACAGAAATAACCGAAACAAACAAAATTATAAAATTATTAAGACCTGGACAGCAAGTCATAAATGCCAATGGCGAGATAATAAGGTGGGATGGCTTCATACAGAAATTTAACACGGACACCGAAAATATAAATATACCTCATGCTAGGAAGAAAATCGTAGCTATAGACAAAAATATACAAAGCAAAGTGATGAAACTTGAAATTCTGAAAAAAGAAACAAAACGAGTTTCTGAGAACCTCGAAAAAATCAGAAATGAGCAGTCAATAAAAAAAGAGAATTGGAAGATGCTAATCGAGGATCAGAAAAAAGTAACTGATAAAATTAAAGACTTAGATCAAAAAATCAATGCCGAGAAAGACTCAGCTTTATCAAATGAAATTAAGATAAACTCAATAGAAGAAAATATAAAAATTAATAGGAGAAATATTGAGTCATTAAGCTTGAAGAAAATTAACAAAAGCGAGATAGAAATAGCACAAGATTCATTAGAAAAAGTGAAACAAGATTTTTACAACGCAAAAACGATTGCGGATATTAAGGAAGCAAATACACAAAATATTCTCCGAGAAAAAAGAGATCTTGAAAAAAATCAAAAAGATGTAATTGAGAATAGAAATTCATGGGAAATTAGAAAAAATCAAACAGAAAAGCAACTGAATGATCTAAGCGAGAGACTAAATAATTCAGAAGAATCATTAAAAGCAATTGAGTTTGAGCCAGAAAAAATAAAACAAAAACAAACAGAAATTGAACGTGAACTTGAAAATTTGAGTCGGAAGAAACAAGATTTACAGAATAAATTAGAAACCTATGAGCAAAAATACCAAAAAAATAATGAAAAAATAAAATTATTAGAGTCCGATCTGATGAAAGACTCTGAAATATTAATTCAAGCAAGGACCAAGCTAGAAAATCTTGATGATAAAAAAATTGAGTTGAACGATAAAATAAAGATTAATTTAGGTATAAACGCTGAAGATTTATTCAATGATGCAAGCCCAAGCTCTTTAGATCGAGAAAAAGTTATTGAGTTGCTCTCACGAGCATACTCACAGAGAGAGAAAATTGGAGCAGTAAATTTGACAGCCTCAGATCAATTTGACGAAAAGAAGGTATATCATGAGGAGCTTTGCCGGGAAAATGATGATCTTGTTTCGGCGACTGAAACATTACAAAAGGGAATTGTAGAAATTGACAGAGAAGCTCGGGAACGTTTACAGCAGTCATATGAAAAAGTGAACTCTAATTTTAAGCTTCTATTTGAAAAATTATTTGATGGAGGGAAAGCTGAACTTAAATTGGATGATAATGAAGATATATTAAACGCAGGGCTTGATATTGTTGCCTGGCCTCCGGGTAAAAAACCACAAACAATATCATTGCTATCTGGTGGTGAACAAGCACTCACAGTGATTGCACTTATATTAGCTGTTTTCCTCGAAAATCCAGCTCCAGTTTGTATTCTTGATGAAGTAGACGCACCATTAGACGATACTAATGTAAAAAAATTTTGTGATACTCTTGATGATCTATCAAAGAATTCAAACACAAAATTTCTCATTGTTACCCACCATCCGTATACAATGTCACGGATGGATAGACTTTTTGGTATAACAATGGCAAAGAAGGGTGAGAGTGTTATGCTTTCTGTAGACTTAAATCAAGCAGAAAAGATGGTGAATGAAGAGATTGTCGCATGATTGATAAAAATGATCAACTCAACCAAGTTTCAGAAAAAATAGATGAGATCAAATCCCGTAACAAAAAAAATGATAATAGACAAAAGCAATTGAGAGGGAGGCAGATATCTATTGCTATGCGAATATCCATCGAACTTATTATTTCTATAATCATTGGTGCTACTCTAGGATGGTACATAGATAAGTGGTTTGATACTAAACCAATTTTTTTCATAATATTCCTCATACTTGGTATTGTGTCAGGAATAAAAACCGCTATCACATCCTCAAGACAATTGTATGAAGATAATAATAATGACCACTGATTCACAATTAAGTGAATTTTTTTAATATAAATTGATAAAATAACTACCAAAAACAATAAAATTTATATATAAAATAGTTATAAAAAGTAAGGATATAGAATGGCTGAAAAATCTGGCGCTCCAGATCCAATGCATCAATTTGAAATAGTCGAATTGATTGAATTCAAAGCATTTGATTTGAATTTATCATTCACAAACTCATCTTTATTTATGGTTTTCAGTGTAGCGCTTATTATATTGCTCACTCTATTCACATTTAACGGTCGAGGGACAGTTCCTACAAGACTGCAATCAATAGCAGAGCTATCATATGAATTTGTTGGAAAAATGGTCAGAGATAATGTTGGTGATGAAGGTCAAAGATACTTCCCATTTATTTTTTGCCTATTCATGTTTGTGCTTTTTTGCAATATGCTTGGTATGATTCCTTACACATTCACTGTCACAAGTCATATAATTGTAACCTTTGCGCTTGCGATTGTTATTTTCTTCGGGGTGACGGTAATAGGATTTGTTATGCATGGGATCAATTTTTTAAAATTCTTTGTACCAAGCGGTGTTCCAAAAGCATTACTGCCCCTTTTAGTTGTAATTGAAGTAATCTCTTACCTAACAAGGCCCGTGAGTTTGTCTGTGAGATTATTCGCAAACATGATGGCTGGGCATACAATGTTAAAAGTATTTGGATTTTTTGTGGCAGGGATGTTTTTTTCGGGCAATCTATTCATCGCACCTCTTGGAGTTGCCCCATTGCTCTTTATTACAGCATTTACCGGATTAGAAATACTTGTCGCATTTTTGCAAGCATATGTTTTTGCAATTCTAACTTGTATTTATCTTAACGATGCAATACATATGCATTAATTATAATAATAAATATTTAAAAGGAGAATAAAATGGAACCAGAAGCAGCTAAATTAATAGGAGCAGGATTAGCAACAATTGCACTTGCTGGTGCAGGTATTGGAATTGGAACTATTTTTGGTAACTACCTGTCAGGCGCACTAAGAAATCCCTCGGCGGCTCCGGGACAATTTCCCAACCTTTTACTTGGATTCGCTCTTGCGGAAGCTACAGGTTTATTTGGCTTGGTCATAGCATTAATTTTACTCTTTGTTGTGTAAGTTACAAAGCTATTTAAAAGAGGGCTAGTATGTCGGAATCAGGTATGCCTCAACTAAATACAGAATATTTTGCTTCGCAGATATTCTGGTTGGTAATATCTTTCATAATACTCTATGTGGTAATGGCGAAATATGCCTTGCCAAAAATTGCAAATGTGATTGAAACCAGGAAAGATATAATTGCAAGAGATGTCGAAGAAGCTGAGAATTACAACAAGGAATCTGAAAGTACCGAACAAGGATATCTTCAGTCAATAAAGGAAGCCCAAGAGAAAGCTTCAAAATATCTGTTGAACTCAAGAAATAAACTAAACCTTCTCATCGAAGAGGAAAATAATGATTTTGAGAAAACTAGCCGAGAACTCATACAAAAATTTGAGACAGAACTTGAAAAAAAGAAAAGTGTAGTTCTTGAAAATTCTGAACAAATTGCATATGACGTATCCAACGATATTATATCAAGAGTTTTTGGAGAAAACCCATTGGTAAAGGATACACTCAAGGATAGTATAAGAAGTATGGTAAAAAGGTAATTGGTAAAAGATGATGTTAGAAAAAGATGCGACATGGGTAGCGATTGGATTTATAATGTTTCTCTTACTCTTGGTCTATTTCAAAGTGCCAAAGCAAATTACAAAGATACTTGATGGTCGTGCACAGAAAATAAAAGATGAGTTAGAGGAAGCCAAAAAACTTAGAGAAGAAGCTCAAACAGTTCTTGCAGAGTTCCAAAAGAAGAATAAAGAAGCTGAAAAAACAGCGAAAACAATTATAGATGATGCGAAAAAAATTGCAAAGAACTATGAAAAAGAAGCAAAAATGAAATTAGAAGAAAGCCTTGAGAGAAAGAAAAAATTACTCGATGAAAAATTAAGTAGGGCCGAGTCAGAAGCCATAAGTGCTATTAAAGAGGAGGTTAGTGAAGTTATTTTTGAAGCTGTTAATAAATCAATCACATCAAATAATATAAAACCTAGCTCATACGACAAGATACTCAACGATGGCATCAAACAAATCAGGAAATAATTCTAGATCCTATAAATTTTTGTTAAACTCAACTTGATCTGCGGTTAACTTAAAACCAACCAGAATTTGATAATCACTAGTATTTTTTGAGCGCTCAAAATTCAACTTAAAATCTTCAAGAACAAACTCAAATCTAGCCAAAGTGGCACCTTCAGGAATGTTCACATTTATATCAACATAGCTGCGTGAAATAACTTCTTTTTTATTATTTATCACCGCTACAAATGCAGGCAAATTATAGAAATTATCTTGAGCGTCCTGACCAAGAGATAAAGTTCCAATGATCAGTATATTTCCCATTGTATAATTTGGTTCAATATTACACTCGTAATCAATTCTATCAATGCGTCCTCTGTAGATTATATTGGACTCTTCGTTTGACCCAAAATCTTTAAACTCAGTAATACTGATTGCATCAGCAAGTATCATCGGCTTAGGACATGCCAACTCTTGGGCATCATTTTTTGAAAAAGGATTTATATTGTATTTCGCAAGATCGGGCATTCCAAGATTTGGCATACTAAAGTCGGATACAGTCTCACAGGATGTTAAAAAAAAGATCAGCAAAAATGATAAAAGTTTTTTCATTTGTTATTCAAGGATTATATTTGAACAATTATGTTGATAACTATATTATTCATAATATCGCATATAAAGCTATATAAATTTATAAATAAAGAAATAATTAAACTAATGGCTGTGTATACAAAGGTAAATTTTGCTGAAGCGCATGAGTTTCTGGAAAAACACTACTCGATTATAGATCTTGAAGAACTAATTGAAATTCCACAAGGTGTTGAAAATACGAACTATATACTGGTAACAAAAAATAAAAAATTTATATTAACCCTATATGAAAGTAGAGTTTCATTTAAAGATTTACCTTTCTTTATCAATCTGCTGGTTGCGCTGAATGATAAAAAAATAGAATGTCCTAATCCTATAAAAATGAAAAATGGAAACTATACAGAGTTATTGAATAATAAGCATGCTGCGATTTTTAGTTTCTTACCCGGTAAATCGACTGTAGCCATTAAAAATGAGCATTGCTTCCTTGTCGGTCAGACGCTTGCAAATATTCATCTCAAAACAATAGATCTGAGTTTATACAGAGAAAATACATTATCACTGAAGTATTGGTCAGACCTTTTAAACCTGATCAATGCAACACCCAAAGATACTGATAATAAATTACATATGGATATATCAAATGAATATGATTTTCTGATGAATAATTGGCCGAGTGACCTTCCGAGTGGAATTATCCACGGCGATCTTTTTCCTGATAATATTTTTTTCCAGAATAACAAGCTAACCGGCGTAATTGACTTCTATTTTGCATGCAATGAATTTTATATATTTGATATAGCAATCTGTATTAACGCTTGGTGTTTTGAGAGTGACTATTCATTTAATATTACAAAAGCTTCACACTTACTGCAGGGTTATCGATCGCTGAAAAATTTGACCCAAGATGAGATTCAGTTCCTACCTATTATGTGCCGTGGTAGTGCGTTAAGATTCTTACTAACGCGCCTTGTTGATTGGAATAAAAGGGATGAAAACGTTCTTGTAACACCAAAAGATCCGAGTGAATATTATAATAAATTGCAATTTCATCAATCGGTAACAAGCTCAATGGATTACGGAGTCTATGATAAATAAGGTGATAATTTATACAGATGGCGCGTGTTCAGGTAATCCCGGATATGGGGGATGGGGAGCCTATCTGATTCATGAAAATAATAAAAAAAAGATTTCTGGGTATGAAATAAACACAACAAATAACAGAATGGAACTTAGAGCTGCTATTGAGGGTTTAAATGCGCTAAAAAGACCGTGCAAAGTTATGCTCTATACTGACTCAGTTTATTTAAAGGACGGCATCACAAAATGGATTATAAACTGGGAAAAAAATAATTGGAAGAATGCTAATAACAAGGAAGTAAAAAATAAGGATCTATGGATTAAGTTACTAAAAGCGGGAAGCATGCACCAGATTGAATGGAACTGGGTCAAAGGCCACGAGGGAAATGAGGGCAATGAAATAGCCGATAAATTAGCAACACAAGCTATATTAGACGCTAAAATCAATTAATAATAAAATCCTCAATAAAGAATCCCTTATCATCCAAAATAATTACAGAGAAACTCTCGCTGCTAATCTTTTCCGTTCTTATTTTTCGGGTCAATAAGAAATTATAGCTTGTATAGGACTCATCAAGATCCTCATTATCTGATAGGAAGAATTTTTCAGAGGTCATGGGATATATTTTTCTAATTGCTTTCGAAAACGTCAGATTTATGATTTCGTTATTATTTGATTGTCGAAGCTCAGCCGCATTAATAAAATTAATGCCATCATCTCTATAAGATGGGATATTTTCAAGGGCATCTTTGATTCTTCTATTTGATATTTTTCTATGATAATCTTTGCTATCGAATATCGGTATTTTAATCTTACCATCAATTGGAATACATACATTGTTACACACCCCTAAATTATAGCTTAGATTTAAATCTACGTTATCCTTTGTATCTGCTAACGAGATTTTGATCGGTATGACATTATTTCCATAATAACCATAGTTTGTTCCATATTGGTCTTTAATTATCTCAGGAAGTGGCCATTGCACCTCATAATTTATTGCGTTCTTTGCACTTATCTCTATAACTGGCTCTATGCCACTATCACCCGGATTTGACCAGTAAGAGTATGTATCTTCATCCAAGCTAATTTCGAAGCCAATATACAAATCATCATTTTTAAACTCAGACATAATTACCCTCATTTTTGAACTGGTGTTAGTGTACCAATCTGTTTTGGTTGGCATATTGGCGCTTCTATTCAAAAAGGCAAGGATGATTATAAGTAAGCAAAATAATGCTCCAAATATTGTATTCTGATGCTCGAGATTTTTATTGGCCATTATAAATTTTTTTCCTCAATGAAAATAAGATGTGGTCTTCCCATCTTCCATTAATCCTCAAATAATCTTTAGCATACCCCTCCTCGTCAAATCGAAGCCTCCGTAGCAAGCTCTTGGAGGGGATATTATTTGGTACACAGGCAGCCTCAACTCGGTTAATGTTAAGATTGTTAAATATATGCTCCAATAACAAAGTAAGTGATTTTGTCATGTAACCTTTATTTGAATGCACCTCCCCTATCCAATAACCAATAGTGCAACTTTGAGACACACCCCTTTTTATATTAAATACATTGATACCCCCTAATAACTCATTATTTTTATTAAAAATAAAATAAGAGTACTGTGTGTTATTTTTCCTTTTTTGTGAATATATTGAGAGTAGATTGAGGTATCTTTTCAGACTATGCTCTCCAGGGTGCCAAGTTGGCTCCCACGGCGTAAGAAATGATTTACTTGATTCCCTAATACTTCTCCATTTTTTATAATCAATCAATCTCGGGTATCTGAGATAAATATCTTGTGAGCATAAATTACATTTATAATCTTTAATAATTTTTACTCACTCCAATCATTAGCGATAAAATTTTTGTATGGCATCTTTATCTGATAGCTTTGATATTGCTCCAAGTGCGCTAATTGTAAGTTTTCTTGATTTAAAAGTTTCTGATATAAAATTAGTTATGTGTTCTTTTTTTATGGAGTCAATTCTATCGAGCGTTTCACTTATGTCGATAACCCTATCATATATTGATATTTGTCTTGCAATTTGATTCATTCTAGCAACAGGGCTTTCTGAAGACATTAGTAATCCTGCTTTTAATTGCTTCTTTGCTTTGTCAATTTCTTGATCAGTTATATTTTTTTCACTATTTAAAATCTCATGTGCTACAGCCTCGCTATACTCATTGACCTTGTCTGAGGAAGTTGCTGAGTAAATACCAAAAATACCTGTATCTTTATAGCTTGATGAGAAAGAAAAGACAGAATATGCCAATCCACGACTCTCTCTTATATTTTGAAATAGACGTGATGACATCCCACCACCTAGAATATTAGAGAAGAGATGAGCTACATAGAGATTATCGTCATGATAAGAACAACCTTCAAATGCATAAATGATATGAGCCTGCTCTATATCCCTATTCTCTCTTATTTGACTTGGTTTATACTCAGCCTTTATAGTTAATGGTATGTCTCCAGCATGAATAGACTTGAAATATATTTCACAAAAATTGTGTAGTTCGTCATGGTCCACCGATCCTGTTGCAACTATTGTCAGATTATTTGAATGATAAAACTTATTTAAATACGACATCAAATCATCAGATTTTATATTGGTTAGAGTCTCCTTACTTCCGAGTATGGACCTTCCTATTGCCTGATTCTGATAGGCTGCACTTTGAAAATTTTCAAATACACTATCGTCTGGTGAGTCCCTATAAGAAGCAAGCTCTTGAAATATGACATGCTTCTCTTTGTCCAATTCAATCGGGTCAAATATTGAATTTTGTATTATATCTGACAGTATTGAAATACCGATTTCTATATCATTTTTTAGCATTCTAACAAAATAAGAGGTTCTCTCAACGCTTGTTGCAGCATTTATATCCCCACCCATATTCTCGATTTCCATTGCAATTTCTTTGGCTGTTCTAGACTTGGTTCCTTTAAAAGCCATGTGCTCAAGTAAGTGTGATATTCCCTGCTCACTTTCTAATTCATTTCGTGAACCAACTTCTGCCCAGATGCCCAGAGAAACCGAACTGAAATTGGGCATATTTTGTGATATTACCCTGATACCGTTACTAGTTTTACTTTCTATTATTGTCATTTTGTTACTCACTAAAATTTTTCTTTATAAATGAACGTATGTCCGCCACATCATTTGGTAGATCTATAATATTTTCATGCATTTTATAGATATCATCGGATATATTTGGGAGGTCTGGATTAATTCCAATCGCCTTTTCTACTGTATCTGGGAACTTTGCAGCATGGGCTGTTGATAGCACTATTGAATTTTTGTAACTGTTTTTATAGTGAATACCAACTGCAATTGCAGTATGGGGATCAATTACTTGATGAGATTTATTATACATATCTTTTATTATTTTAACCGTTTCATCTTGATTAAGTGATCCAGCATCAAAATTATCTTTATAAGACTTCAGTTCTGATTTGCTGAGCTCAAATTTACCATTTTCCCTTAATTGAGTCATTTTTTTTCCTACAACTCCAGAGCTCATATCTAATAAATCAAAAAGAAGCCTCTCAAAATTACTTGATATTTGAATATCCATTGATGGGGTGTTTGTGTGTATAGAGTCAAAAACTTCGTACACACCTGTTTTTAGACATCTTTCTAAAATATTATTAACATTCGTCGCAATAACTAGCTTGTGAAATGGTAAACCCATCCTTTTCGCAATGTAACCTGCAAATATGTCTCCAAAATTACCAGTTGGAACTATAAAATTAATATTATTTTCTGATCTCTTGTATTGTGAAAGCGCACTAAAATAATAAACTATTTGTATCATTATCCTTGCCCAGTTTATTGAATTTACAGCAGTCAAACTTACATCGTTTGCAAAATGTCTATCACTAAATAAATTTTTTACAATATTTTGACAATCATCAAAATTACCATTAATTGATATTACTTTTATATTTTCAGCCTCGACGGTTGACATAAACCTTCTTTGGACTTCAGATATCCTTCCTTTTGGATACAAAACAAATAGTTTGATATTTTTTTTATTTGCGAATGAAGTTACCGCTGCACCTCCAGTATCACCTGATGTTGCGCATATTATGGAGGCTTTGGAATTTGTACGAGATAGCACCTCTTCTATCATGCGTGATAACAGTTGCATTGCTAAATCCTTAAATGCGAGGGTCGGACCATGAAATAATTCTAATATCGATAATGAGTCGTCAACTTCTCTCAATGGTGTTACAAAGTCACTCCTAAATGATTTATAGGAGTCATGGATCATCCTCTTAAGAAGTTCAGTTGTAAATGTTTCTCCTGTAAATTGTTTTATTATTTCGTATGCAATAGTTTGATAGTCTGAAGAAAGCAACCTATTCATAGCACTTTCAGTAAATGTAGGAATTTTCTCAGGAATATATAAACCACCATCCGCTGCGAGTCCATTTAGGATTATTTCTTCAAAGGTAAACTTCTTATCGGTATCTCGTGTACTAAAATAAAGCATTATGAGTCAAATTTCTTGCGTCTAAATATTGAATAAAAATATATAAATAATAGGGCCGTTGCAAGACCATACCATGTTATTGCATAGGAAAGATGGTTATTTGGAAATTTAAGTTGGGTTTCATTTGACTGGGGTAATGAACTATATTCATCAACCTGATCAATAAAATAGGGTTCAATTCTTTCAATACGAAACATTTTTTTTATATCATTCTTTTCAAATAAATATAGGATCCTGTCTTTCGTGTTTTTATCAGGAGTAAATAAATTTTCTTTTTCAAACTTTCTTATGTATCCCGTCACAGTATTTTCTCTGTATTCGTTACCACTTGTCGAAAACTGATCAAATATATTTTGTGGAATAAAACCTCTATTTATTATTACTATATTTCCTTCAGTAGATCTAAAAGGATCAAGTACCCAATATCCAGCACCCCCAAATTTTCCACGTGGGTCTGATAGATGTGTAAAAACAAATATATTTTCTTGCATGATAAAATCACCATGAATCTTTACTTTGCGGTACAGCCAATCGTCTAAATTATTCTCATCTATTTTTATATCTTTAAGATCAGTTATATCTTGACTCACTCTTTCTATTTTTTTAAGTAGATCCTGTTTTTGTCCAAGCCGGTCAATCTGCCATGTACCCAGCCCAATTAGCATAGAAAATCCTAAGATTACAATTAGACTCATAAATATATTTTTAAAATTTAACATTTTATATTTTTACTGTGCGCTCTTAATTTTATATGTGACATATAAAAAAAAACTTTTGATTGGTCTGGTTATTAACAATGAAAATATAACCGTTAGAGGCAAAGAAAAAGTAAAAAGAAGATATATATCTGGTTTGTAATGCAGCTCTGCAAAGATAATACCGGACAACATGAAAATGCCAACAATTAGAATAACAAAAAAATTATCTGCGTCTCCTATTTGATATTCAGAATAATTCAAGAAACACCCTTTACACTCTTCCTTAATTATAAATAAATTTCTAAATATACTCAATTTCCGACAGGAAGGGCATTTTCCTAGAATAATTATTTTGGCTAAGTTTAGTATTTTAGATGCTTGGAACAATTATAGTACGGATGGGAAATTAATGCGGTATAATGTCCCCAGCTCCCCAAACATATATTGCTGCAAAAAGAAAGAGCCATACGACATCAACAAAGTGCCAATACCAAGCCGCAGCTTCAAAGCCAAAATGCTGTTCTTTCTTAAAATGCCCTGCGCCTACTCGCAATGTGCATACAATTAGAAATATTGTACCAACAAGTACATGAAAACCATGAAAGCCAGTTGCCATAAAAAAGGTTGCCCCATATATATGTCCTGAAAAGTCAAAAGCGGCATGTGTATATTCGTATGCTTGCACGCAGGTAAATATTGCACCAAGCCCAACAGTTAGAAGTAGCCCAAGTCTGAGCCCTTTGCGATCATCATGCAACAATGAGTGATGGGCCCACGTCACTGCAGTACCTGACGTTAAAAGTATTAGGGTATTGAGTAATGGTAAATGCCAGGGATCGAATGTTGCTATTTGATCCGGTGGCCAATGACCACCTGTAAGCTCAGTACGGAGGTATTGCTGCGCTTCACCTGCATAGAGTGAGGCATCAAAATAAGACCAAAACCATGCAACAAAAAACATCACCTCTGACGCAATAAACATAATCATTCCATATCGAAGATGTAATTGAACAACAGGGGTGTGATCGCCTTTATTTGCCTCTTTTATAACCTCTCGCCACCAACCATACATGGTATATAATACAGCTATAAGTCCAATAGTTAGTAACCAATAACTACCCTGATGGAAATATATCACAGCACCAATTGCCGTGATGAAAGCCGCGATAGCGCCTATGGCTGGCCAAGGACTTGGGTCAACTAAATGATAGTCATGATTCTTGCTGTGTGTCTCACTCATAGATGTTATTTTTTCTCATAATTTTTTGATTTTGCATTACTATATACAAAGATTTTATCACAATAAATCCTTATTTTTGAAAAAAGTGTATGATATTGTAATTGTGTCAACATTTTTTAACTCTTCATCGCGATCTATTGCAGGATCTATGTAATAAGTCAACGGCATTCTCATTTCTTCACCGGAGCTAAGCTCTTGCCCCAAAAAGCAGAAACATTCAACTTTGAGAATATATGCCGCGGCTTCTGCAGGAATTACATTATAAGTTGCAATACCATTATTTTGAAGCACGCCTTCATTTTTTGCATTATAAAATGTAAAGATATTATCTCCCGTTGTAACTGTTTCTGATGTCTTATCAGGCACTACCTTCCAATTTAATTCAGGAGAAATATTAACATCGTAGCGCATAATAAAATCTCTATTTCCAGATTCCGATGATGCTACATTTATGATATTAGGAGTTCCCTTATATCCCGTCACTTTACAAAATAGTTCATATAAAGGAACGGCAGCTAGAGAGAGCCCGCCCATAAATAATATGATAGAGAAACATATTATTAATATTGTTTTATTTTTCTTATGCTCTTTCATGAATATTAATCTTCAGGATATATTTGATGATATTCTGATTACAGTTGTCATAAAAAAAGTAAACACCATGACAAATAATATTATAGCGATAGCCTTGGACTTTTTTTTGCGATTCTCAATGAACTTTGCCTGCTTTTCTTTTTCAATTTTCATCTTTTTACTTTCTTGCGTCAAATTAGCAACTCCCAGCTATATTTTATATATAGATAATCTATAAGAAAAAAAGTGAATACCAAAAATAAATATAAGATTGAATATATGAATAGTCTTTTCGCATAAATCTTTATCCTGGCGCTCTCCTCTGTTACAAACAGTTGAAAAGAGATCCCAATGAATAATAAATTTAAAAAACATACGGGCAATATGTATATCATCGAAACCATATTTAAATAGAAAGGTATGAGTGCTGACGCTGACATTATAATTGAGTATAGAAAAATTTGCCTGATAGTGTACTTATTACCTGAAATATTGGGCATCATAGGAATACTTGCTTTTTCATATTCGCTTGATGTCAAAATTGCTAATGCCCAAAAATGCGGGGGTGTCCAAAAGAATATAATAAAAAAAAGAAGAATCGGCTCAATAGAGAGAGGTGCACTTGTAGAGAGCCAACCAATTATCGGAGGAAACGC
>CEQY01122592.1_pt1 | contig 14366 bp, 15 predicted proteins | sample 361391 | NCBI WGS metagenome assembly CEQY01 (sample SAMEA2621075, study PRJEB7988) | marine metagenome | isolation source: saline water (ENVO:00002010), including | reverse complement strand
GCAAGTATTGATGCAAAATTTGCCATTTGAATTGGAGTTACTAGAAGTTCTCCCTGACCTATACTCAAAGAGTAGATATTAGAAAACTTCCATCTTCCACTACCATAATACCTATCATAATAATTAGATGATGGAATGAAGCCTGAATTTATATTTGAAATTTCAAAGTTTAGGTTAGAGCCTAATCCAAACATTTTAACATATTGTGACCATTTGTTAAGACCAATCCTAGAATCAGTATATGTATTACTACTTCTATTTTGATTAATTACTTTTCTAAATAACCAATAAAAATAATTATTAGAAGAGTTAACAATTGCTTTATTTAAATCATAAATTCCAGGAGGAGCTAAATCACCAATTCTTGATAAATCAATAAATACTTTATCTTCTTTTTTAACAATTTTTTCTTGAAGGCCAATCAGCCCCTGAATTAATTTAAACATTGAACCGGGGGGGTATGTAGCCATGAGAGCTCTATTATAAATTGGCTTCAATGTATCTAATTGAAGTTTGCGGTAATTTTTAGAATAATCTTTACCACTTAACATATTTGGATCAAATGTGGGAGAAGATGCTATTGCAAGAATTTCACCAGATTTCGGCTCGATAGCAACAACACTTCCTACCTTACCTTTCAAAAGTTTTTCGATATACTTTTGAAGTTTTATATCAATTGAAAGCTTTAATCTATCTCCATTTTCTACTATTAAATCGTCCTCTCCATCGTTAAAACTCCCTGATTCATTACCTCTTACATCATAAATTTTGAGCTGTACTCCCTTACTCCCTCTTAAATTATTTTCAAAATTTTTCTCAATTCCTGACTTACCTACCAAATCTCTTTGTTTGTAATAACCTGAGGTGTCTACCATAATTTCATTATTATTTATTTCTGCTACATAACCTAAAGAATGTGATAAACTTGAAAATGGATAAAACCTTGTTGGCTTAGATATATGGTATATACCATTAAAATCATAAAGTTTGGTTTGAATTTCAGCAAATCTGATATGACTCATATCCTTATAAAATAAAGATGGTCTGTAAGAGGAATAATTAATAGCCTTATCATATAATTCTTCAAACTCACTCTTAGTAATCGAGAAAGCATTTAATAATGAGGCCGTATCCCTAACTGATAATTTTCTTGGGATAATATAAAAGTCATAATTAGGTCTGTTTTCAACTAAAATAAAATCGTTCCTATCGATAATTATTCCTCTTGAAGGATAAATTGTTTCAAGGTGAACAATATTTTGCTCTGATAAACTTCTATAATCTAAATTATATACCTGTAAGTAAAATAGTCTTGAAGAAAATAATATTAAAACTAAGATGAGTGTTATTTTAAAAATAATTGTCTTATCCCCATTCATCACTCAATTTTGACTCTAAAAATAAATATTGAAAAACTAACATAAAAACATAATTTAGTGAAGAGGATAATAAAATAAAAGCTAATACATCCAAGTTTAAAAAAGATGAAGATTCTAGAAAGACTAATAAGGTAAAATAAAGGGAAATCACAGGGTATGAAAATATGAAATATTGAAAGTTACCAAGTTCATGAATGGATAAATCATCTAATTCGGAAGTTTTTTCTTCTCCAATTATTTTTAAAATCCAAAAATTTCTAAAATAAACTATTATTATAGAAACCATAGAGTAAACACCAAGAGAATCATTGAATATATCTACTACTAAACCAATAAAGAATGCAAATAAAAGGGTTTCAAGAGAGTTTTTTTTGTACTTATATAATAATAATATGATAATTAGGGGTGATAAAATCAAAAAATCAAAAAATATAATCTTGTTTAAAACAAAAACTTGAAAAAAAATTAATAAAGAAAAGATCAATAATTTGTTTTTCATTTAGTCTAACATTTCTAATTTAACTTTCTCATCATTTAACGAATCTATAACTACATAAACATTGGAAATACTATAAAAATCTTCAGATAAAATAATTTCAATATCATAAAAGTTTGAATTTACATCTTTATTTATACTCGTTATTCTACCAACTTTTATGTCTTGAGGGAAGATAGAGTCAAAGGAAGAGGTTAAAACTGAAAATCCCACTTCTAGAGGTATGTGTTTGGGTACATATAGTAATTTAGCTCTTTTCGGGTCTTCCCCATCCCAATTTAAAGAAGATAAAGTTTTTGTTTCTTTGATGACTGTTGATAAAAAAAATGAGGTGTTGAGAACAGAGATAATTGTAGAAAAATTATCTGATACATTTTTAATCTTACCTATTACACCACTAGTAGATATTACACCTAAGTTTTTCTTTATTCCATGACTAAGACCCTTGTCTATTGTGATATAATTTTTTGATTTATTTAATGAATTATTTATAACCTGAGCTTTGATGAAGTTAAGACCTAACCTATCTGAGGAACTCTCATTTTTTATTTTTGACTCTAGTTGAGATAATTTATTTATTAGGGTAAGATTTTCATTTTCTAACTTTTCATTCTTTTTGACTAATGAAAAATAACTAAATATGTTATTTTGAGCTTTGTAGAAACTACCTGAAATGTAATTTGAAGAGTTAAAATACTCTGATCTTAAAATAAAACTTTCATTAGATATTAATAGAATTGAAACAGAAAACAGTAAAAAAAAAGTAATAGAGTAATTATATCTAGATATAAATTTTAAAAGATTTCGCATTAATCTAAGACATTAATACCGCCCTAAAACCATCAATGTTTTTAAGCGCAACTCCAGTTCCTCTTACAACAGCTCTTAGGGGTTCCTCTGCCACATGGATGGGTAACTTGGTCTTAAGATTCAGTCTTTTATCTAAACCTCTTAATAGTGCTCCTCCTCCTGTTAAATATATTCCATTATCATAAATATCTGCAGATAATTCTGGTGGAGAACTTTCTAGTGCTTTAAGGACTGCCTCCTCAATTTTTGAAATAGACTTATCCATTGCAAAAGCAATTTCAGAGTAAGTGATCTTAACAACCTTAGGGATTCCTGAGACCAAATCTCTACCTCTTATATCAAGATCCTCAGGCGCATCTTTTAATTCTGTCATAGCAGAACCTACCTCAATCTTTATTTTTTCTGCTGACCTCTCACCAATTAATAAATTATGTTGTCTTTTCATATAATCAAGTATATCGTCAGTAAAACTATCACCAGCAACTCTAATTGATTGGTCAGTTACAATACCAGAAAGGGCTATTATTGCAATTTCCGTAGTACCGCCTCCAATATCAACAATCATAGAGCCAACTGGTCTTTCTATATTTATACCAATACCAATTGCTGCTGCTAATGGTTCGTGAATCATATAAACTTCTTTGGCTCCCGCGTGCTCAGCAGAATCTCTAACTGCTCTTTTTTCAACTTCAGTTATACCTGATGGAATACAAATTACCATCCTATGAGATACAGGAATAAATCTTTTTCCGCTATCAATCATTTTTATAAGCCCTCTAATCATATGCTCAGCTGCGTGGAAATCAGCAATTACACCATCCTTAAGAGGTCTAATAGTTTTAATATTTTCATGTGTTTTTTCATGCATCTGCATAGCCTCCGAGCCCACAGCTAAAACCTTATTAGAAATTCTATCTATTGCAATAATAGAAGGTTCATCAACTACAACTGACCCCTTACTAATAATAAGTGTATTAGCAGTTCCTAAATCAATTGCAAGGTCATTATTAAAGTAATCAAAAAATCCCATAGGTTAATATTATATTACAAAAATAAGAAAATATATTGTGTGTGTGAAAAAGTTAGTGATAGAAATGTCTCATTCCGGTAATAACCATAGATATTTTGGCTTTATTACACGCTTCAATGGATAAATTGTCTTTAATTGACCCTCCAGGCTGCACCACACTATGAACACCAGCATTTGATGCTATCTCTATACAATCTGGAAATGGGAAAAAAGCATCAGATGCCATGACAGAACCTTCTACCTTAAATCCAAAGGTTCTTGCTTTTTCAATTGCATGTTTTAATGCATCTACTCTTGAGGTTTGGCCCACGCCGCTAGATATCATCTGATTTCCTTTAACTAAAACTATAGCATTTGACTTTGAGTGTTTTACGATTTTATTTGCAAATTCTAAATCTATAATTTGTTCATTAGAGGGTTTCATTTCTGTAACAACACTCCAGTTTTCTACTTTATTCTCAGCAGTGTCTAGGTCTTGTTGAAGATACCCACCTAGAAGTTTCTTTGATGATAACTTATCTAAAATAAAGTTATTCATTCGAAGTATAATCCTATTCCTCTTCTCTTTTAGAATCTCTAAAGATTTATCATCAAATTCAGGTGCAATTAAAACCTCAAAGAATAGCTTATTAATCTCATTAGCTGAATCTTGATCAACTTTTTCATTTGTTATTAGAACTCCACCAAAAGCAGATAATGGGTCAGACATTAAGGCCTTCTTGTAAGAAGATAGCACTGAATCACAGCTAGCAATGCCGCAGGCATTATTGTGCTTAATAATTGCAAAAGTAGTAGGTCTAAATTCAGAAATTAATCTGATAGCAGAGTTAATATCTAACAAATTATTATAGGACAGATCTTTGCCATTTATCTTATCAAATATTTTACTTAGATCACCTTTAAAAATGGCTTTTTGATGTGGATTTTCTCCGTATCTTAATTGAGGATATTCCCCTGATGAAACTCCAAAAAAATTATCAATCTGAGAATCGTATTCAGAAGTAATTCCAAATGCTTTTGAGGCATACTTTTTTCTAAATTTTATGTTAGTAGAATAATTGTTTTTCTCCATATAAGAAATGAATTCATCATAATTATTTTTTGAAGAAACAACGAGTGTCTTACTGTAATTTTTTGCTGATGCTCTTAAGAGAGAAACGCCACCTATATCAACTTTTTCAATTATTTCAGACTCATCCTCAGTTAACTTAACTGTTTCCTCAAAAGGATATAGGTCAACAATTACAAGGTCAATTTTTGGTAAATTATATTTTTTAATTTCTTCAAGGTCTTTACTGTGATCATCTCTAAATAATATTCCTCCAAAAATTTTAGGGTGAAGTGTTTTGACTCTGCCCCCAAGTATAGATGGATAATCTGTTAGAGATTCTACTGAAGTAACTGGTATTTTTAAACTCTCAATATGCCTCTGCGTTCCTCCAGTAGATATAATATGAATATTATTTTCGTGAAGTTTCCTAGCAATTTTGTCAATACCAGTTTTGTCAAAAACTGAAATAAGTGCAGACTCAATTTTTTTCATAGACAAAAGTAATATTATAATTTGTCTAACAAGAACTTTTCTATTATTTGAGGAAAATAAAAGTGTTCTAATTCGTGAATTCTTTTTGATAGGGTAGCTGCCGTTTCATTTTCTTTAATTTTAATTTTTTTTTGAAATAAAATTTTCCCCTTATCATACTCATTATTCACAAGGTGGATCGTTATCCCAGAATACTCTTCTTTAGATTCAATGACACTATCATGAACCTTAGAACCGTAGAAACCCTTTCCGCCAAACTTAGGAAGAAGGGAGGGGTGTATGTTAATTATCTTTTCTTCAAACTTATTTATAATAGCTTCTGGGATAAGGCGAATATAACCTGCAAGAATAATACTTGAAATGTTTCTGGATTGCAGCATCTTAAGGAGATCTTCATCAGAAGTTTTGCTTTGATCAAATATTATTGAGTCTAGTCCTAAATTCTTTGCTCTATCAATTACATATGCCTTAGGATTATTACAAAAAATAGAATCAACTAAAATTTGACTGTGGTTATTAAAATATTCAAAAATTTTTTCAACATTTGATCCGGAACCCGAGGCAAATAATGCCAGTTTAATCATACTCTTATTAGTTTAAGTTTTCTAAATGATAACACAAGACCCAAAGTTAAGATGAAGAAACCTAGCCACATAAAGTTTATGAAAGGTTTTTGCATTGCCTCAACAATAACCCAATTCTTTTGGGTGGTCTGATAAGTTATTATAAATAAACCTTCTTCAGGTATGATTTCTGTTAGGGAAACTTTAATTCCCAAGTCATCTATTATATCAGGAACTATACCAACCTTATTATCATCGATAATAAAAGCTGGTCTGGCAATATAATCTTGACCTGATGCAAGAATTTTTATTTGGGCCTCTGCAATAAATTGATTAGAATCCTCACTTATAGTTTTGGTTGAGACTTTCAATAATCTTGAAACGTAGTCATTTAGAAAAAATGTTTGGTCAATAGAAACTGAGACGGAGTCTTTTTCAGACCATTTAATTTCCTGCTTTGGATCAGGATAAGTTCTGACATGTACATATAAGTCTTGAAAAAAATCTTTTGAGACATCTGGAGAGAATACAATCATATCCGAATTAGGGTCAGTTTGAACTTTTGGGAAAAGAGTAAAGGCCTCTTCCTCCTTTTTAAAACTTAACTCAAAGTAGGTAATATCGTTGTTTTCTACATCTAAAGTGTCGTTTTCTTTTAATTCTACTCCATTTAGACTTAGATCTTTTTTTAGGATGTATTTATTTTCTAATGGTAAGAGTTCAAGAAAATTTTTATTTATAAACCCTGAATAATTTTTTAATTTTTTTCTTTCTCCCTCATAACTTACTCTAAAGTCACCTACATTCCTCTCCTCATTTACAAAAAGTAACATATTATCTTCATTAACTTCATCTGGAAAATCATTATTCCATATTAGTCCTGTATAATTTTTTGACACTATCGAAGAGTAACCAGAAGAAAACAATATGCCAATTAGCATAATAGCTAATCCTATATGAGAAACAGAAGCAGAGGATATAAGATCTTTTTTTCTAAAAAAATATAATAATACGCTACCATTTGAAAAAAATGAAAAAAGAGAAGCGGTTAATAATATCATGTATGATGGTTTTGTAATAGGGTAACTATATATTATGACAGACGATAAGATAAAGGTAAATGCTAATGGGTTCGAAAAGAGAGATATAATACTTGAGGATTTATTTTTTCTCCACCAGAGTAGTTGAGCAATAGCTGAGAAGATAGCTATGGATGAGGCAAACCAAATCTGTGCATTTGAGTAAAAAATCTCCTTCTCTGCTGGTGGCGCAAGATTGGAAAAACCTCCAAAAAATTCAACAATTGCGTTATAGACCGGTATAGATGTTGGTAATATTACTTGAAAAGACATTAAGATTAATGTTAATATCCCAATAAATAACCAGAAGTCCCCCGAGTATGCATTTGACTCTTTTTCTGTACCTGGTATATCATTCCATCTGGTTATAAGAAGATAAATACTGATAAGAATAAATAAAAATAGACAAATTAATAATTGACCGCTAAGTCCAAGGTCAGTAAAGGAATGTACTGAACTGTCTCCCAGTATACCACTTCTAGTCAAAAAGGTGGAGTATAGAATGAGCAGAAAACTTGACAAGGAGAGAACATATGACATCTTGTAATATTGCTTTTTTCTATTAGTTAATATAAGGCAATGAAAACTAGCAACAAGAAATAACCAAGGTACATATACTGCATTTTCTACTGGATCCCAATTCCAATAACCACCAAAATTTAAAGTCTCGTATGCCCAATAAGCTCCCATCATGATCCCGACACCTAACACAACAACTGATAATAAGAGATATTTTTGAGTTGGGTTTAACCATTTTCTATAATCTCTTAGCCTCAGAGAGGAGATGGCATAAGAAAACGGAAGGATGCATAAAGCAAAACCAAGAAATAAGGTTGGGGGATGAATAACCATCCAATAATTTTGAAGTAAAGGATTTAACCCAGAACCATCTTCTGGAACATAGTTTGGATCAATTGAAAAGATTGGTGCGGAAATAACATCTTTAAGCAGGACAAAAGGGGAGCTCCCAACTTTAAGATCAAATAAGTTAATGCCCAGAACCATAGATGTCAGAACTGACTGGACAAGAGAAATAACCATGATTACTGATGCGTTCCATTTAGAATATGGCTTAAATATAAAATAAGCACCGATTAATACGTTCCAAAACATCCAGAGCAGGAAAGAGCCCTCCTGGCCCTCCCAGAAAGAAGAGATTTTAAAGTAAATAGGAAGTAGAGAAGAGGTGTGCTGGAATGCATAATAATATTGAAACTTATTTCCCAATAAAATTATATACAGAACAGCGATAGATGCTAAAATAAAAAATGAGTGCAATGAAAAAGAGAGCCTTCCAAATTGATACCAATCAAGCTTATCTTTAGAATTATCTGCAAAAAAGTAACTTATGGTTGATAAAATTGCAAAGACAAAAGAGGATAGAATAAATAAATGACCAACTGAGCCTAACGAAAACATTGACTTTAAATTTTTATTTTCTCTTCAGTATATTTTGAAGGGCACTTTAACAATATTTCATCAGCTATAAACTTATTGTTATTGTATGAGCCAATTACAACAACCTGCTCAGACATCAAAAAATCTGGAGGCATTGGTTCGCCATAAAAAACATTTTCTTTTAAGCCCTTCTCGTCTACCATCTCAAAACTAAAACTAAGCATGTCAGGGCTCTTTATAATACCCTTTATATTATCCTCATCATCTCTATTAAGCTTCCCAACCACATGGATTTTTGACAAGTTACCTCTAGAGTAAAGTTCTTTAGCCTCAATAAAGGAAACGTATGTGCTTGCGTCACCATATGTAGTTACTATGATTATTAGGACAATTCCAATAAAAACGACAGAGAGAGCTGCAGAGTTTTTCATTTATTTTTTTTAATAGATTCTATTTTTTTTTCAATCCTATACAAGTAAAGAAAAAGAGAGAATAGTATGATCAAAGAAATTACTACTACTACATAAATTTTACCGTTGCTTCTCATAGCATCTGCCATCGCAACCTCCTGAAGAAGAATAAAAAGTGTAAAAAAATTAAACATCATTTTTGATTTAATTTTAACATTTTAAGCCTAATATCTGAAATCCATAATCCCAATAAAATAAAACCCGTAACAGCTGGATAAAACACTAACCTTAACTGTGAATTCATATCATATACATTAAATCCAGGATTACCGCCATTGCCAGGGTGTAATGAATCTGTTAGCCTCGGCAATATAAAAATTAATGGTATAAGCATAGAAAAAGAAAACACATTATAAACGGACGATATTTTTCCTCTTTTTGATTCGTCATCAATTGAACTTCTTAAAATAAAATAACCAAAATAAATAAGCAGGCCAATTGCAGAGCCGTTAAGCTTAGGGTCATTTGTCCAAAAAGTTCCCCATGTGTACCTTGCCCAAACCATTCCAGTAAGTAAACCCAATATACCAAAATATACTCCAATGTGCGCAAAATTATATGATTTCATATCATGTAAAATATTACCATTAGAAACATATCTGTAAGAGTGAAATGAGGAGAGTAACAGTAAAAATATCATTGTAAACCACATGGGCACATGGAGGTATAGAGCCCTTATAGTTTCATTAAGAATAGGAAGTGCAGGAACTTCAAATAGGTAACCTGCCGTGAAAGTATAGGTTAATAACAAAATACATAAAGGCTTAATAAATCTCATAACTTAATTTCTCCATAAATAAGAAAACAAAACTTTAGTCAATGATAGTAATATTACGTTAAGCAAAATTAAAAGATAGATATCATCTCTTATAAGATTCCAGGAAAAATCTATTGATGAAATTTTACTAATTCTTATAAGAATTAAAAGGATAGGTAATATGACTGGGAACCCCAATATGCTTATTATCAATGAATTATTTTCTACTTGGTAGGATATGGCTGAAATTAAGGTCAAACAGTTTGATATGCTGAATGAACCTAATATTAAAAGAGATAGAAAAAAGGTTTTAGAAATTATAATATCTCCTAAGAGAAAAGAAAAAATTATAAATGTAAATGAAGACATACATATAAGAAATAAAAAATTATAGATGAGTTTAGAGAGTATTAGTTCATCAGCTGAATAAACATAGTAATAGTAAAAATTCCTTTTTGAAGATTCTTGAAAAAAGCTTTTAGATACCGATGTAATTGATCCATATAATATTAATACCCAAAATATTGACACCCAGGTTTCCATGTCAAAAAGTCCACTGGGCTGGAAAGATAAATATATTACATATGTGGAGCTCACAATATATAATAATACAGAGAAAAAGAGATGGCCTTGGCTCAGCTCAATTTTAATCTCTTTCTCGAGAATTGAAAATATTTTATTTATCATTGTTTACAAAATTAACAACAAGAAATCTAATGGACACCTCAAAAAATTTATTTCCTCATAAACATTTTGTAGACGCCAGCCTAAGGAGAAAGCTCATAAAACAAAAACCGATATTGATATGGTTATCAGGACTATCGGGTTCTGGGAAATCAACAATAGCAAATGAATTAGAAAAAAAATTATATGAAAACAAATACCTTTCATACCTTTTGGATGGTGATAATATAAGAATTGGCTTAAATAAAGATCTTGGATTTTCAGATAATGACAGGAAAGAAAATATAAGAAGAATTTCTGAGGTTTCAAGACTTATGATTGATGCTGGGCTAATAGTAATTACAGCTTTCATTTCTCCTTTTGAGGAAGAGAGAAAGCTTGCAAAAGACCTTGTTAAAAAAGAAAATTTCTTTTTAGTTCATGTTGAGTGCTCAGTAGAAAAGTGTGAGGAAAGAGATGTTAAAGGGCTTTATAAAAAAGCTCGATCAGGAGAAATTAAAAACTTTACCGGCATAGACTCACCATATGAAATACCCATAGATCCCAACCTAATAGTAAACACTGAAAATGAAAGTGTTGAGGAATCTGTTGAAAAGATTTTCAAGGGGATTCTTAAAAAAATTAGATAAATTAATTAATGCGAGGACTACTAGATATTGCAATCAAAGGAGCATTAGAAGCTGGAAATGCAATTATGGATGTCTATACAGCAGAAAATATTGATTACGAGAAAAAATCAGATCTTTCTCCACTAACACTTGCTGATAAGAAATCTCATGATATTATCCTGCAAACACTCAAGGATACCGATATAAATATTCTAAGTGAAGAAAGTGATGAAATTAGTTACGATGAGAGAAAAGACTGGGGTAGTTATTGGCTAGTTGACCCTCTTGATGGCACTAAAGAGTTTATTAAAAAAAACGGTGAATTTACCGTGAACATTGCTCTGATAGAAAATAATGTTCCTAGACTAGGTGTTGTATACTGTCCAGTAACAGAAATTCTTTTTTGGAATGATGCCGATGGGAAAGTTTACAAAAAAGAAAATAATAAAGTTGTTGAAATTAGAAAGAGAGCATCGGTAAACGACAATGATAAAAACCTCAGAGTAGTTGTCTCTAGGTCTCATATAAATGATGAGACAAATAACTACATTAAAAAACTAAACGAACCCAAACTCATTTCCTGTGGAAGCTCTCTTAAGTTTCTATATATAGCTGATAACAAAGCAGATATATACCCCCGATTTGGCCCAACTATGGAGTGGGATACCGCCGCAGCTCACTCTATTCTTTCTGCCCTAGGTATACAGGTAATAAACCTTGATACTGGAAGAGAATTAAGCTATAACAAAGAAAATTTATTAAACCCTTATTTTATAATTAAGCCTTAATATTAATTAGATTTGATAATTATGGAGCAAGAGCTAAAAAAAATAGGAGAAGAAATTAAAAATTACACTGACAAGTCTTCCGATGGAATAGAAAAGTTTAGGATCCATTTTGTGAGTAAGAAAAGTATAATAAATAAAATTTTTGAAGATTTTAAAAATCTATCAGTAGAAGAAAAGAAAAAGTACGGTAAACCAATTAACGAAATAAAATCATTAGCAAAAAATAAATTAATTGAGCTTTCCAAATCAGAGGGAAATCAAAATAAAGAAAATAACTTGAACTTTGATTATTCCCTACCACCTCAAGAAGATACGATAGGTTCAAAACATCCACTGAGAATTGTTAGAAATAAAATAATTAAAATTTTTAGAGACATTGGATTTAGCATTGAAGATGGTCCTGAAATAGAAAAGGACTGGTATAATTTTACTGCGCTAAACTTTCCTGAAAATCATCCTGCTAGAGAGATGCAGGATACATTTTTCATATCTAAGGACCCTGACGTTGTCTTAAGAACCCACACATCTAATGTACAGATACGACTAATGGAAAGTGAAAAGCCTCCTCTGCGTGTTGTGATACCAGGAAGGGTATATAGGAATGAGACAGTTTCAGCAAAGTCACACTGTTTCTTCCATCAAGTCGAAGGTTTGTATGTTGATAAAAAAGTAAGTTTCAAAGACCTTAAAGACACACTCTATTATTTTGCCAGAGAAATGTTTGGAGACAAGACTGAAGTTAGATTTAGACCTTCTTACTTCCCTTTCACAGAACCTAGTGCCGAGATGGATATTAAATGGAAGAATGGATGGCTAGAGATATTGGGCTCAGGTCTAGTAGACCCTAATGTCTTAAAAAACTGTAATATTGACCCAGAAGAATACTCTGGTTTTGCTTTTGGAATGGGCATTGAAAGGATAGCGATGTTGAAATACGGTATAAATGACCTAAGACTATTCTCAGAAAATGATAAAAGATTTCTTGAACAGTTTAGAGGAGTACATTAGATTAATATTATTATTTTTTTTAATTATTAATAAAAGTTTTTCTCAAGTAATGCCTTCCACCTTTGGTATCTATAATAAAAAAGGGAGTAGTGAACAAGTTAATTACGCATTGTCTTTTGATGGACATAATGATCATATAACGACAAATGGCGGAACAATTTCAACATCGTGGTCAGTTGAGGTATGGTTTAAAAAATCATCCAATAAATCAACTCATAATTTTACTAATCCCGCTAACTCTGGTAATAGTGGTGAATGGTCCCTAAGACTTGCTCAGTGGAGTAACATAAACAAAGTTGGAATCACAAAGTACGGAGTGAAAGACTATTACATAAACGACGCAAAAGCAAACTTGTCGATTGGAAAATGGGAACACGTCGTGTGGACATATCAAAATAATTTAGTTACCGTCTATGTAAACGGAGAGAGTTTAGGTACTACTTTTTCTAGAGGGCCCCTGGCCAATAATGCAAAGTTATATTGGAATATAATTGGCAAATCCTCTAGCTCAATTGGCGGAGAGATAGATGATGTAAGGATATGGAATGATGTGCGAACATCATCAGAGATTAATGATAACATGTTCAAAGAATTAAATGGAGATGAGGCTGGTTTGGTAGCATATTACAAAATGACTAACGGATCTGGCACAACAGTTACTGACAATAGCTCTAATACATATAATGGCACCATGGTAAATATGAATACTAACGATTGGGTTACTTCATATGCACCCATTGGCAACTTGAATGGCTCCTATCAGACCGATGTGCAAGGACTATGGGAAAAAACAGGTACAGAAAATTCTGAGAGTTCAAGTGGCTTAAAAATGGCTGTAAGTTCTGAGTTATCCGAAACAAACTTTGCCATATTTGGAAACAACAATAGCACAGGAACTTCTACCTCAAATCTACCATCTGGAGAAAGCTTACAAAAGAGGTCATCAAGAGAATGGCAAATAGACGAAAAAGGTTCAGTGGATGCTGACATAATTGTAGATATTAGCGACGCTACGTTTAATAGTGTTTCTCCAGCATCAGCTTCAAACTACAAACTACTATATAAATCATGTACTGGATGTGACTTTACTGTAAAAGCTACAGGAGCAAGTAGCTCCGATGATAAAATAACTTTTTCTAATGTTGGACTACAAGATGGATTTTACGCTATCGCATCAACGGACTCTAATTTATAAATGAATCTAAGTTTATAATAGAATACCTTTCATAACCATTTTCGCCTTTTATAATACCAATTCCTATAAGGCCAAAAAACTCTTTGTTTTCACAATTATAAAACGAATGTACTACCCCTTTATATTCATATGTTCTCAAAAAATTACATTCACTCTTTATCTCCTTCCTTATACTAAGCATTGCCTCCTTGTTATGGAGCTTGACCTCAAAAGTATTGGCAAAATTATCGGGAGTATTCTCTTTATAATAATATACCTCCCCAAGGTCATCATTAGATGCTTTCACAAAATACTTACTGTTATTAGAGATGGTCCAGTAATTATCATATACGTTTTTAATAAAATTATCAGAATTATCCCAAGCCTTAATATTTTGAAAAGACAGGTCAAATGATGGATTAGTATGGAAAAAAAGTATGGAAAAAATAAATGTATACAAGTTTTTTAATTAACTATTTGACATGAATTATACTCTGGATCTATTTTAATAAAAACTTCATTTTTAGCATCCTCAAACCATTCATTAAGCTCTTCATTTTGTTTTTTATTTAATGAAAA
>CEQY01148386.1_pt1 | contig 14395 bp, 16 predicted proteins | sample 361391 | NCBI WGS metagenome assembly CEQY01 (sample SAMEA2621075, study PRJEB7988) | marine metagenome | isolation source: saline water (ENVO:00002010), including | reverse complement strand
GGTGTCATATTAATTTCTGCTTCTTCTTCTTGAACTGCACTTGATATGGCGTTTCTTCTCAAAATACTCTCCTGTTAACTTTTAATTATTTCTTTTATTGAACCTTCTTCTCTATTTCTTGCAGCATTAAGATAAATGGTTGCAAATACACCTGATAAAGCAGTTGTCATTCCAGCCATGGTTGGAAGAGTTGCTTTTGACACTCCTCCTGCCATTGATCTAGCATCACCACCACCAGTAAATGCCATAACTTGAAATACTTCTATCATTCCTGTAACTGTTCCTAATAATCCAAAAAGAGGAGCAAGAGCAACACATGTATTTATGAGTGACAAATGTCTATTTACTGCTTCTTTTGCTTGAGAGATTAATTTATCTTTAATTTGTTGAGCCTTCCAAGATGAGTGATCGCTTATGGATTCCCATTCAGATCTTAATTCATCCATATACTCTTGATGACCGGTATTAAAATACCAAACTCTCTCTAAGATAATTGCCCACATAAAACCAGCTAGAATGGCTATCAACCAAAGCACACTCCCTCCAGCAGACATGAAGTCTCTGAGAGTATTAAATGCTTCAGTAATAGCGTAAAACATTATCTATTTACTTTGTTTCAGAATGTTCAGCTACTATTCCTGTACTTTGCTCTTCGAGAACATTAATAATTCCTCTTGCAGACGAATTAGCAAAAGAATGTAAAAGTGTTGTAGGAATAGCAACCACCAAACCTAATACGGTAGTCACAAGAGCTTGAGATATGCCTCCAGCCATTATTTTAGGATCTCCAGTACCGAATAATGTAATTTGCTGGAAAGTAACAATCATACCAGTTACTGTTCCTAGCAATCCTGCCAAGGGAGCTACAACCGAAATAATTTTTACGACTGGAATTCCTCTTTCTATAGCAGGTCTTTCTGCCATTATTGCCTCAGCAAGTTTTAATTCAAGAGTTTCAATATCTTTACCCATATGTTCTTCACCAACGGCTAGAACTCTACCTAGCGGATTAGACTTGTCATGAGTTTTAGATTTTGCTTGTTTTTTAACTGCCACTCCCATGTTATACAAAGTAAACAATTTCCAGAAAGCTATACCGATACCAAACAAACCAACAATTATAATTATGTAGCCAACTTCTCTACCTTGGTTAACCCTTTCTAGAAGACTAGGATTTTGAATTAAATTTGCCAGTAAGCTTCCGCCTACAGGGCCTGTTGGATCAACTCCAAACTTGACTACATCTCCGGGATCTGCCTTGGATAATTTTTTTGCAGAACTTACATAACGACCTTCGGGCTGTTTGCCTAAAAATGCATATTGTCCTTTGCTTCCAATATATTCGAGATACTTACCATCACAAATGGCATTGTAAAGTCCTACTCTGGTTACGACACAATTTTCAGACTCACCGTCTAAGTTAATAACATTTGTATTAAAACTGACTACTTCTGAGCCTGCGACCATTTCTCTCTGCAATTCATACCAAAGCCCTTCTAGCTCTCTGATTGTCGGAAGTTCAGTAGCATCAGACATTTTTGCAGATAGATCATTTAAAAAAGTTTCTCTATCTTTTCCATACTGAGCAGAGGTTAATGAATCAGCAAATAGGGAACTTGCTTCTCCTGCTGAGCTCTGTAAATGACCAAATAGCTCAACCAATGAACCCAATTCTTTTTTGTATGCTGCTTCCTTTACAACCAAAATAGCATCGTTCTTTTTATACTCAGCTTCGAGTTGATCGGCGATTCTTTCTTGCCTAGCTAATTCTCTCTTCTCTGCGGCCAGCTTTGCAGCTTGCTGATTTTTGTTAGCCAAGAATTCAGCTTCCCTTTGAGCATTTACATTTTGTTCTGATGTTCTTCCCTGCTCAACTAATTGCAATAAATCTTGAATAGTTGTTGGTTCACCATCAGTATTTTCTTGAGAAATTACATTAAAAGAAAGTATAAATAAGAAGCATATTAAGTATTTATCTAAAAATTTCATGATGCATCTCCTCTGAAGACTATAGGTAGCATCATGATATCCATAGGTGCTAATTTTTGTGCCATTCTTATTCCATCTCTCACAGTTACTCTGTAGCTTCCAGAAAGCTCTTCCCAAGTGCCTGTTTCGTTATCGTAATATCCTGTTGTTCTTTCGTCTTTAGACTGGAAGAACATTCCTAGCCTTCCGACCCTGAGAATATTAACAACAACTTCTTGGCCATCTAGAATAATAGTTTCGTCATAAGCATCAAGCTTTCTTCCGTATTCAGCTTCAATGTTATAAGCCTCTAATATTTGTCTTACTTGTTCTGAAGCAGTTACCTTAGGATTTGAAAGTGATGCTCTTACAAGGTCAAGTCTTTGCTTCCTTTCTTCAATGTGAAACGGCGTGTCAAGATTCACATATTTTTCAAGACCTTCGAGCATTCGTTGAGCAAGAGGTGGAATCTGTCTTTGCATTACCACAACTTGAACCAGTTGCTCATCATATTTGTCCATAAGATCAAGTTGGGCTTGGATTTGAATTCTTTTTTGTGCGTTGTATAGCTTCAGTCCTTCAACTTGCTTAGATACCACTTTGAATTCGTTGATTAGCTTGTCAGTATCAGACTCTGTGGCATCAATCTTTGCTTGAGATTTGGCTGAGAGCTCAGTATTGTCTCTTCCAACCTCTAAAACTAGCTCCATCTCAGATGCCATGACGAACGTTGACAACAAAGTGAGAGCTATTAGGCTTTTGTTTAACATATTTTTCCCCTCTGAAAAATGGTCCACTAGTCTAACAGCGTAGTGAAATTATTCAAACTTTATATAAAAATAAAATTGTAACTAATTTTAGTGAAAATGGTGTTACTTATTTTATAGTTATTTCTTTTGCTTATAAGTATTGATCAATACATTTTATATGCAAAATCTAGATCTTAGAAAATTTTAGGGACAAGTTTAGGAGTATTTTTTTTATAATTTTGATAATCCTCTAGATGACCCCACTTTTTGTGTCCCCTGTATTCCAGCATCCTTACTCCACTAACGTAAACTAAGAGTAAATATGAAAAAATGGGCGAGAAAATTGCTAAATAGTTCAAGCCTTCAAATGTTGATATACCCATCACTGTTATACCAGCCCAAAGGGTAATTTCACCAAAATAGTTGGGATGTCTAGATCTAGCCCAAAGCCCTTCATTTATATAAGAATCTTTATTTTCTGGAATTGATCGGAATGCAGATTTTTGATTATCCGCTATTACTTCAATTGCAAAGCCGAATATAAACATTACAAGTCCTAATACAAAAAGACTATTTATTGGAACACCTGATGGATTGGCAATAGCAATTAAAGCTGCAGATGAACATATAAAAACCCACATACCCTGCAAAGTCCATGTCATAAAAAATTGTGAAAACGATTTTTTTATTGAGTCAAATCTTCCATCTTTTTTATCTTTACGAATCCTCATAAAAAGGAATGAGCCCAGCCTTATTGCCCAAACAATTATAGCGATGCCAATAAATATGTTACCAAGACTAAGATTCTGAAAACTACCAGAAGCGTACAAAGCAAATGAGATAGTTCCAATATATGTCAAGCTACCAGTTAGATCATAAAACTTTTCGGTTTTAAAGATAAAAGCAGGTATGTAAGCAACCCATTGAATAACAAAAGTGATAACCAATATTTGGCCAACAAGATTTGAGCCTGCAAAATCAATACTATTAAATGAAATTATGTCAGCGTAGAATTTTGTAAAAATAAAAACTCCTGCAGCAATGGCTAAATTAGTTAAGTGTTTCATGATTCCTCCCATCCACATTTCCGATCAGCATTTTGAGTATCAAGCCAGTCTATTAGTGGTTGATAATAGTTTAACATTGCCTTGCCACTTAATTCTCTAGTCCCAGTCAGCGCTTCGAGAGCAATTTGCCACTCTTTGCTTTGTCCTAGAGCTAACATAGCCCTTAATTTCTCACCTGCAATCTCATTATCATATATTGAGCATTCATGAAGAGGTCCGTCAAATCCAATTTGATTGCATAAAGATTCATGAAATTGATATTGAAGAATTTTTGCTAAGTAATATCTGGTATATGGAGTGTTACCTGGTATGTGATATTTTGCTCCAGGATCAAATGCATCCACTTCACGATCACGAGGCTCCTCAATACCTTGATAAAATTTTCTTAACTCCCACCAAGACTTATTTAATTCATCTGGACTGGTTTCACCCGTGAAGACTTTTGCCCTCCATTTATCAAGCATCAAAGTCCATGGAACCGAGACTACACCATCAAGGGCTTGCTGCATTAATAGAGAAACTGGATCTGAATTTGCTCTTGCTGCCTCATCAGAGGAAACGAGTCCAATCTTTTGGAGATAGTTAGGAGTTATTGATAGCGACAACAAGTCTCCTACTGCTTCATGAAAGCCATCGTTGGCTCCTCGTTGAAAGATGTCTGGAAGATCGCTGTATGCCTGATAGTAAAAAATATGTCCTAACTCATGATGGATTACTGAGAAATCTTCTGCATTTCTCTCAATACACATTTTAATTCTTAAATCATTAACATCTGAATCAATATCCCAAGCAGATGCGTGACATACAACATTTCTATCTTGTGGCTTTACGAATAATGATCTTTCCCAGAAAGTCTCAGATAATGGTTCAAACCCGAGAGAAATAAAAAATTTTTCAGCAATTTTTACCATTTCAACTTCATCTATGTCTTTTTCAATCAATATGTTGGTTAAATTTATCTCAGAACCAGGTTGATTATTTTTTGAGGTATAAACCAAATCGTAAATATTTGCCCATGACTGCCCCCACATGTTACCTAATAAATGTGCAGGCAAATTTCCAGTTTTCGATACAAGCTTTTCACCGTAGAAGTTAGATAGCTCATCACGAACATGACAATGTAAAGCCTTATAAAGCGGCTTTAGTTCATCCCAAACTCTGTCGGTTTCTGCTAAAAAATCCTCTGCTGGCATGTCATACTTACTAAACCATAAGTCAGTTAAACCGTTGAAACCCAAATCTTTTGCACCTTGATTACCAATTTCAACCATTCTCAAATACATATCTTTCATTGGCTTACCAATATTTCTCCATCCCTCCCATGCCTTCAAAAGCTCCTCAGGATCTCTTGAATTATCAATAATGCTCTCAAATGCCTCTAGGTCGTAACATTCATCAGCTGAGAAACAATGCTCTCCAGTGCCATACATGGCATCTAATTCTGCGCTAATTGATGATATTTCCCCTGCTAATTTCTCATCCAAAGGTGATGGCATAACAAATGAGCTTTTAATGAGATTTAGTTTTCTTCGATTTTCATCTGAAACTTTTACTCCATCAAAGGAAGAAGCCTGTCGCGCTCGCTCTAATGCAAGTAATTGATATCTTTTACCATAGTCTGCAACTACTTTCTGAGAATCATAAGTGATAAAATTGGCGCCAATCCAGTAGGCTGAGCTTACAATAGGACCTAAAGTTTTATCTTCTAGCTCAACCCTTTGAAGAAATGCCTCTGCATCGTATTCGGTAAGGGCATTTGGTTTCTCGCTTGAACATGAGGAAATAACTAAGATAAAGATAAAAATAGTAGATAATAAAAATTTATACATAAAAAAGCCTTGTAAATAATAAAAGAGAGTAAATCACACTATGAAAATATCAACAAGCCAATTTAGAAACGGTTTAAAAATTATTATTAACGGTCAGCCATGTTCTATTCTTGAACATGAATTTCACAAACCAGGCAAGGGTCAGGCAGTAATGAGAGTAAAATTTAGAAATTTAATCACTGGAAAAGTGATAGATAAAACCTTTAAATCAGGAGAATCTGTAGAGGAGGCAGATATAATGACAACTGAGATGAGCTATCTTTATTCAGATGGAGAGCAATGGCATTTTATGAATTCAACTACTTTTGAGCAAATTGCAATCAATGAGAAAGTTGTAAGTGATGCTAAGAAATGGATTATCGGTCAAGAGACTTGCGAGGTAGTGATTTGGAACGATGAGCCAATTTCAGTTGAGCCTCCCCCTTTTGTTGAATTAAAAATTACTAAATCGGATCCTGGTGTTAAAGGAGATACTGTCTCTGGAGCAACAAAACCAGCTGAACTTGAAACCGGTGTAACTATACAAGTACCCTTGTTTGTTGATGAAGGGGAAAAAATTAAGGTGGACACAAGATCTGGAGAATATTCGGGGCGCGTATAGACTTTGTATAATCAAATTTCAGCTTCGTTAAATGATTTTATTGTTAATGAACTTACTCTTGACTCAGATAAAAAAAAGATACTTTTAAATAAACAAAAATTAACTCTTTCGGATGCTCTAGATAAAGGACATTGGACTTCAAACTTATGTTTGATTGCATCCAATCTTGCAAACAAAAATCCTCGAGATATAGCTGATGCGCTGATACCTAAACTTGAATCTCAATCTGAAATTTTAAAAGTAGAGTTGGCGGGACCAGGTTTTATTAACATATTTTTAACTCGAGAAGCTTTTTTAAGTCAACTTGATGCAGCTCATGAAAATCCGAATTATTTTCTAAATTCTTCAAATATATCCAAAGAAAAAATACAAATTGAGTTTGTTTCTGCAAATCCAACTGGTCCATTACATGTAGGTCATGGACGAGGGGCTGCATATGGAGATGCCATTGGTCGAATCTTAGAAAGACTGGGTCATGAAGTATCAAGAGAGTATTATGTTAATGATGCTGGAAGACAAATTGATATTCTGGCGTGCAGTATTTTTTTAAGAAAATTTGAATGCTTCGATGAAAGTAAATTTCCTGAATCTGCATACAAAGGATCATATATTTCAGAAATTGCTAATGCCATTGACATAGATGTTGCTCTTACTGATTGTGAAAAAGAATCCTTAGTAGATAATCTTCCAGACGAAAATGAAGAAAAGATAGATGCTCTTATAGATCGGATAAAAACTAATTTTTCTGATATCTGGTTAGTAATTAGAAACTTTGGCCTTAAAACTGTAATTCAATCTCTTAAAAAAGATTTAACAACATTTAAAGTAGTCTTTGATAATTGGTTTTATGAGTCTTCACTTGGCAAACTTGCAGATGAAAAATCAGAAATTGCACAGGCGCTAACTAAAATAAAAGAAGATCACACCTACGAAAAGAATGGGGCCACTTGGTTAGAGTCCTCAAAATTTGGTGATGATAAAGATCGAGTAATTATCCGTGAAGATGGCAGAGGAACATATTTGTCTGCTGATTTGGCATATCACAAAAATAAATTAGACAGGGGCTTTGATACCATAATTAACGTTTGGGGTTCGGATCATCATGGTTACATAAAGAGGATAGAGGCATCAATAGAGGCCGTGGGTTATAACAAGAAGCAAATGAAAGTGCAGCTCGTTCAATTTGCTAACCTTTTTGAGAATGGATCTAAAGTAAAAATGTCAACCAGAAGTGGGAATTTCTATACTCTAAAACAACTCATTGATGATATTGGTCCTGACGCTTCAAGATTTTACTACCTATCAAAACAGGCGGATCAACATTTAGATTTTGATATTGCAATAGCTAGGTCTGATTCAAAAGATAATCTTTATTATTACATTCAATATGCTCATGCACGAATCAGTTCTGTTGAAAAAAAGTTTCTTGAATTGGGTCAATCTTTACCAAACAAATTTAATAATGCTCGCTTTGAAGAGTGTGATGAATTACTTCAAAAAGCTTTAAATGCTCAATTCATTATAAAAAGCTCCGGAGAGAGTTTGCAGCCTCATCTTATCGTTTATTATTTAAGAGATGTTGCACAAACTTTTCATCAATTTTATAACACTGTGAACATTCTTAATGCAGATGAAGATCATAAAAATGACATCATGCGTACGCTTATCATTGTCAAATCTGTAATAGCTTCCTGTATCGAATTATTGGGAATTGAACCTTTAGAAAGCATGTAATTAATGTGAAAGATTTTGCAAAAAAGCATCCGATAAATAAACCAAAAACAAAAAGAATTAAGACTTCATTACGTGCAAAAAGAACCATAAACCAACCCCTTCAAATAAAACACTTATTAATAATTCTAGTTATGAGTGGAGTGCTTTTATTTGGTTCTAATTTAATACTTCGTACTGACGTTGTGAATATAAGAGGCAATGTCAGTAATCCAAAAATTGAATTTTTGTATCCTGTAGAGTTAGCCAAAGATACCATGCTAATTGAGCTTGAAGGAATAGTTGTTGAGGAGGATTGTGAATATCTAATTCAGATAGAATCCTACGGCAAAAGAGTTTATGCGCAGGAGCAACTAACTTCTTTGCTAAATTTGGGTTTAGAATCTTATGTTGAAAAAACATTTAGCTCAAAACAACCTGAAAAACCATTGTTTAGAGTAATGTCAGGCCCCTATCCTAATAAATCTGAAGTAAATAATGCTCGGGAACTGCTCATTAAAAATAACAGACAGCCACTAATATATAAAAAATGCACAAAGACATAAAAGATAAATACGCTATCATCTCACAAAAAGTTAAAACTGCTTGCCTTGAAGCTCAAAGATCTGAACAAGATGTAAAATTAATTGCGGTTTCTAAATTGCAATCCATTGATGTTATAAAAGAGGCATACTCACTTGGGATAAATAATTTTGGTGAAAACTATGCTCAAGAACTTGATGAAAAAGTTCCAGCTTGTCCAAAAGACATAGTTTGGCATTTTATTGGCCCAATTCAATCAAATAAAACGAAACTTATCGCTAAACATGCACATTGGATCCATTCATTGGAAAGAGAAAAGATTGCGAAAAAACTAAATGCTGCATTGGAAAAAGAAGTACGAAAAATTCAAGTATTAATTCAAGTAAATATTGATCAAGAAGATTCAAAATCAGGCATCAGCCCCAATGATGTTATTGAGTTTGCAAGTAATATAAATGCTAATTACCCAAACTTAATTCTCAGAGGGCTAATGTTTATGCCAAAGATTAATCAATCTAAAAAAGATAAAATAGATTCCATGGAAAACGTAATTGCACTTCAAAGTATGTTTGTTAAAAAGTTCCCAGCATGCAATGCATTATCCTTAGGCACATCAAATGATTTTGTGGAATCAATTGTCGCTGGCTCAACAATGATAAGAATTGGTGAGAGTTTGTTGGGGAGAAGGTTATGAATATTTGTTTTGTTGGATGCGGTAATATTGCTCAAGCAATAATTGATGGATTAATTAAAAGCGGAGTTTCATCATCAAGCATTGCTTGCATTGAAAGAAATGAAAGTAAAGTTGAACTTTTAAAAAAGAAAAACTTAAAAGTAATTGAATTAGACAATTTAGTTACAGAAAATTTTGATTTGGTAATTTTAGCTGTTAAACCTAAGGATGCTTTAACAGCTGAAAAAGATATATTTAAGGTCGCGCCAAAATCTAAAATTTTGACCGTCGTGGCAGGAATAGAATTAAATAAATACTCAAATCCTAATTCTCTTATCCGATCAATGCCAAATACATCTTCTGCATATGGTAAAGGGATAACGGCTCTTTATGCTATTGATCATTCCTCAAAAGAATTTAATCTTGCTAATGATTTATTTAAAAAAGTAGGTCATGTATTTGTCCTAAAAAATGAGGAAGAAATGCATGACTTCACAAGCATTATTGGAAGTGGTCAAGCGTTTCTTTTTGAAGTTTTAAGAATATACCTTGATGAACTAGAAAAAATAGCATCAAGTAATTTGGATGTTAAAGAAATTTTTAAGTATTTTGTAAGCAGTATTGGAGATGCCTTTTCTAATGAGCCAGATTTTGAAACCTTAATAAATAAGATAAAATCTCCCGGAGGAACAACTCAAGCAGGATTAGAATCTCTAGAAAATAATCACCTTGAGAGTGTTTTTAAGAAGGCTTTTAGAGCAGCAAAAGAAAGATCAATTGAAATTAGCAATGAACAGTAAATTCCTAAGAAATAATGGTTAGTGCATCTTCAATCTTATTTGGGTTTGCGAGTTATGCCTTCGTACTTTTATCAATATTTAGATTATTTAAGATAAATTACTTTAATCCTATAGTTAAATTTTTTACTACATATTTGGAACCAATTTCTAAGAATACTTTCTTCTTTTTACCGCCTCTTATAGCGGCAATTACTGTTGCCCTAGTCATGAAGTTCATTTCCTTTTATCTAGCTTACTCATCAGGATATGAACCATTATCATTATTTTATATTGCCATCATAGATGTGTTTAATTCCGGATTTAGAATTTTATTTTACTGTGTCATTGGCTCTGTAGTTTTAAGTTGGATTGCACCTGAAAATAATCATCCCATGTTGCAAATTGTTGATGAAATTTCTAGTGGTATTTTAGATCCTATAAGAAAATTTTTGCCTCCTATGGGTGGTTTAGATTTTACTCCAATAATAGGATTACTTATTCTAAATTTGATCAACTCCTCTTTCATACAAATAATTCGTTCTCTGTTATGAAGGTTGTTACTGAGAAAATCTCATTTACTGAGCCTTTTACTCTTCAATCAGGAAAAGTTCTGCCTAACTTTGATCTCATGACAGAAACATATGGAGAGCTTAATAATAATAAAGATAATGCTGTTTTAATTTGTCATGCTTTTTCTGGAAATCACCATGCAGCTGGAATAAAAGATGGAGAAAAAAAACCTGGTTGGTGGGATGAATTAATAGGTGACGGTAAGACAATTGACACAAAAAATTATTTTGTTGTTGCCCTGAACAATATTGGAGGGTGTCATGGTTCAACTGGGCCAACCACCATTGAAAGTGGATCTGGCCAACCTAACGGTGCAAATTTTCCAGAAGTATCAGTAAGTGATTGGGTTAAGACTCAAAAATTGCTTGCTGATCGTTTTGGAATTAATTGCTGGGAGATGGTTGCTGGAGGAAGTTTAGGTGGAATGCAAGCACTTCAATGGGCTATCTCATATCCTGAAAAAGTTAAAAAAGCAGCAATAATTGCAGCCTCTTCAAAAATAAGTACTCAGAATATTGCATTGAACGAAGTTGCTAGAGAAATAATTAAAAAAGATGAAAATTTCCACAACGGTGATTATATGTCTAAAGGTTTATCTCCTAAAAAAGGACTAAAAGCTGCAAGAATGCTTGGGCATATAACTTATTTATCTGAGTCTAATATGAGCAAAAGATTTGGAAGGAGGCTGCAAGATCCAGAAAAAAAAATAGATGCAGATGTAAACTATGAGGTAGAAAATTATCTTCAATATAAAGGTGAGCAATTTGCAAACACCTTTGATGCAAATAGCTACATCCTAATGACTAAAGCTATGGATAGTTTTGACCCAGCGAAAGATTTTGACAACAACTTAGTAGAATGTCTTCAAACCATAAAAGCCAAATTGCTTATTGCAACATTTGATTCAGATTGGCTTTTTCCAAAAGAGTATGGGGTAGAAATTCAAATGTCTGCAATAAAAGCAGGCATCAAAAGCTCTTACGTAGAGCTAAAAGGTGATTATGGTCATGACAGCTTTCTCTTTTATTCTGATCAGTATTCTTTGGCGCTTAAAAACTTCCTTAATTCAGATGAATAATTCCCTTCAACTAATTGTTCAAGATTGGATACCAAGTCAATCTAAAATCATAGATTTTGGTTGTGGAGATGGTACTCTGCTCAAGATATTAGCTGAAAAAAAATCTATCACTGGTTATGGGGTCGAAAATGATCCTGAAAAAATTAATGGCTGTATTGTTAATGGCGTCTCAGTCATACAACAAGATATTGATGCTGGAATTCAAAACTATAAAGGAATGGGTTTTGATGTTGCAGTTATGGCAAGCTCAATTCAATGCTTAAGAAAACCAAAAGAAGCAATGAAAAATATCTTAGAAGTTGCGAATGAGTGCGTGATTACGTTGCCTAATTTTGGAAATTGGGAACTTAGGTTGGGAATCTTAAATGGTAAAATGCCCTCCTCAACTCAACTGCCTGCTAAATGGTATGAAACAAAAAATCTTCATCTTTGTACGATTGCTGATTTTGAAGAATTATGTAAAGAGGAATCATTCGTAATTAAAAAGAAAATTTATTTGAACCGTAAAGGTCAATCTTCTTGGCTAGCCAACAAACTTCCTAATTTATTTGCTGCTGAAGCGGTCTACTTAATTGGCTAATCAACCAAACATTGTTGTTGCAACTGATAATTTAGGTAAACTTAAAGAGTTTAAACTACTACTACCAAGCTTTAATATAATCTCACAAAGTTCTATGGGTATAGTCCCAGAAGAGGAACTTGGTAAAACATTCTTTGAAAATAGCCTACATAAGGCTCGAGTAGCAAACTCATCCTCTGGCATGGTATCCCTTGGTGATGATTCAGGTTTGATCGTACCTGTTCTAAATAATTTGCCAGGACTACGATCAGCTAGGTACGCCCATGCAAGAGCAACTGATAAAGAAAATAGGCAGCATCTAAAAAATGAACTTGAGAAAAATGGTTTCGATCAAGCAAAAGCATATTTTGTTTGCGTGCTAGCTCTTGTTAAAATTCCCGCAGATCCATTTCCGCTTATTGCAACTGGAACACTAGAAGGGATTGTAAAAACTACAATGCGCGGTAAAAATGGTTTTGGATATGATCCTATGTTCTATCCAAAAGACAGCAATTTCTCATTAGGTGAGATAGATGCTAATGAAAAAGCTTTATTAAGTCACAGGGGTGAAGCTATACAAATTTTAAAACGCAAGATTGAAAGATTCGATTTTCAATGGGATAGCTTCGAAAATAGATAAATTTCTTCATAGATTTTTTAACAAAAAAGTATGTATGATCCTGCCCTCATTTATTGCTCGTTGTTGAAAGCGCGTAATGGGCATACCTTCATTTGAAATTTGACTAAAGGAAAACATTTGTTTTTCTTTATTTAATAATTCTTCGATAGATTCAGCATAATTTTCCCAATCTGTTGAGATATAGACTATGCCGTCTTTTTTGAGAACTCTTGCCAAGACTTTTAAAAAGTCGTGTTGAATAAGCCTTCTTTTGTGGTGTCTGGCCTTAGGCCATGGATCGGGACAAATGATATAAATTTCATCAAGAATTTTATTTGGAAGTTTCAAAAGGAGCTGACGCACATCTTCATCAAAAATTTTTATGTTTTTCAATGAATTTTTGGCAATGTTTTTCAAAAGACTGCCTATACCTGAAAGGTAAACTTCTGAGGCTACTATTAGCGCATTTGGATTTTTAGAAGCCAAGAAAGACGTATTTTCTCCATTTCCAAAGCCTATTTCTAAAATAATTTTCTCATAGTTGCTAGCAAATTCTAAGAGCTCATTAGATCCTGCTAAATGATGTTGCTTTAAGGAATCTAAGGCACTTTTTTGTGACTGAGTAATACGTCCAAGCCTTTTAACAAAGCTCGGTAAATATGGTTTCTCTCGATTAATGAGAACTGCGTTGGTTAGGCTGCGTTAGACATGGCTGCTTTGAGTTTCTTCAATGCACCATTTTCGATCTGCCTGATTCTTTCTGCTGAAACATTATATTCATCAGCTAGGTCATGCAGTGTTTCTTTTTCGTCTGCTAAATATCGTCTAGCTATAATATCTTTACTTCTATCATCTAAACTTGCTAAAGCCATGGAAAGTTCTTCTGAATTATGTTCAGCGACTTCCTGTTCTTCGACAAGAATTTCTGGGCTGGATGATTTATCTTCAAGGTATTGAGATGGAGACAAAATATCTCCCTCATCATCACTGCCAACTGGGGCATCAAATGCTGAATCTTGAGACGTAAGCCGGTTTTCCATGTGTAATACGTCTTTGACTTCAACATTTAAATCTTCTGCAATTTTCTCTGCTTCCTCTTGAGTAAGCCAATCTAATGTTTTTTTCTTGCTACGAAGGTTGAAAAATAACTTTCTTTGAGCTTTGGTTGTTGCAATCTTTACCATTCTCCAATTTTTAAGAATATATTCATGGATTTCCGCCTTGATCCAATGCACAGCAAAGGAGACAACCTTAACTCCCCTATTAGGATCAAATCGATCAACGGCCTTCATCAAGCCTACATTCCCCTCTTGGATTATGTCAGCTAGAGGCAATCCATAGCCCTGGTAAGATCTTGCAATGTGAACAACAAATCTTAAATGAGATAAGACTAGCTGGCGTGCAGCTTCTAAGTCATTATTTTCGAAAAGTTTAGTAGCAAGCTCTTTTTCTTGATCAGCGGTCAATATTGGAATGGCGTGAACACAAGACAAATAGGATTCGATATCCTTTCCTGGTGTTGAAAGCGTAATTGTTTGTAAATCTGTGCCCATATATATATTTTTTTAATAACTAATTATAACCTATAGTTATTAGTAACTGGTAATTATAGCAAATTTTTTCTAAAACTACCTATTAGAGACAAAATTG
>CEQY01201766.1_pt1 | contig 14420 bp, 9 predicted proteins | sample 361391 | NCBI WGS metagenome assembly CEQY01 (sample SAMEA2621075, study PRJEB7988) | marine metagenome | isolation source: saline water (ENVO:00002010), including | reverse complement strand
CCATTATCTTTATCGTGTGTAAAACAATCACTTAGTAAATCAGAAGAATTAGTAACATAATTTACAGCATTTTTAAGCAAATAATTAATTATTTTAATACTAGAATCCGACGTAAATTTAATTGATACTAATGACATTTAAAAAAATGAATTTATTTATTTAAATAATTTATATTGAAAACTAATTAAAACTGTGAAAGTATTTCAGACGGAAATGAAGAGTTCAAAGATGTGATAATAGCGACTTTTTTGACTTTATATTCGTAATTAAGCTTATTCCGTTCAATAAGTAGTGTATTAACACCTGATATAATATCATTCTTATGAAAAACAGCCCAACCAGAAACAGAGCCAATGGTATGTTGGGTGGGAAACTTATTATTAATGTAATTTTCAGTAATGCTTTCGATTTCTCCTTGATTAAGGTGTTTACAGAAATCAAGATGTTTATCTTGTTGTTTTTTATAAAAGTATTCTTTAACAATTTTGAAAGCAACTTCTTTGGTAGGTCCGGGAATATCTCCATAATAGTCCATCATTTTGAAATAATTAAAATGGAAAAAAGAAAATCAATTTTATATTAGGTAAATGTATAATTATTATTACTAATAGATAGTGCTGTGAAGACTTCATAATTTAGTAAAGAGTCTAATGAAACAAAATATTCATTTATTTTAACTTTATTAATAATATTAGAAATATTGATAGTACCTTGTTGTAATTTGTTATTTTGTATATTATAAAATTGAGAAGCACAATTAAAGTTAGTATTTTCAATAATTTCTAGTTGTGCTGTAAAATATAATTTATTAAATACTATATTTTTTAATAATAAATTAGTTATATTTGTAGGTGTTATAGCCAATCTATTATTAATAATTAAAAACTTTTCATTAGCAGGTGTAGTATCTGATGCGTGTATAAATTTATATATATTATTGGTACTATTAATTAGTGTAGTTTTATAGTATATAGTAAAATCATTTAATATATTATTATTAGTAAAATAATTCTTTTGTATAGATATTATACTATCTGGTATTAAATAGCATATATATGTGTTTTGAGTTATATCCTTAATAATAACATTAAGGTTAGTGGTGCTTGTAGTTGTTTCATTGAATAATTTATAATTTTTAATAGAGTATTTAGGATTAGAACTAGTAGTTTCAGTAAATGTAAATAATTGTGAGGAATTTGTGTTACTTGTAGTAATAGTGGGGTCAATAGTATAGAACTTAGAATCATTATTAGGACTAAGATATGCTTCAAGTTGAATAGGGAATTTTTTATAAACATAATCAATATATGTATAATCTATTGTGTATGAAGGCTTAATGAAATTTTTTTTACTAACTAGTTCAATATATATAAAGTCTGTATAATATATTTTTGGTATAATATACAATTGAATGGTAGATACAATTGAATTATAGTTATGAAATAACTCATAATCAACAATAGTGTATTTATGTATATCAGAGGTTGTAGATGTAGCATAAGATAATTTATATAGTTTCTTAGAAGGAACATATGTAATAGTGTATAAAGTATTGGGTGTAATATAAATACGTTGTTGTGTTATATCTAATGTAATATTGCTTGTATTATTTACAGTATCTATATTAAATAATGTTATAGGATAATTAGAATTATCATTTTTTGTATATAATTTATTGAAATTATTTATATAGAATTTTTGATGTTCTGGTGTGGTTGTGTCAGCTAATGTATATGTAATTTTGTTATTAATTATTGATAATTTATATTGATTATTAAACAAAGGATTAATAAATTGGTCTTCTTTAATAATTTTATTATATTTGTATGATACTTTATAAATATAAATATCGTTATCAGGATCTACCGTAGATATATAGTTCCAGTTGTTACCATCATTTACTTGTAATAAAATACTTTGTTTATCATAACGTAGTTTACCTAAATTACTAGAATAATTATAATTGGGTATTATAGAACCATAAGAAGGTATTTTTATAGTATCATCTATAAAAAGTTCATCAGTATTAATATGTGTAGAATATGTTATATGTGAATTAAGTTCTCTTAAATTAGAAGAATTTTCTATAAGAGCATATTTATTACTAACATTAGTAGATTTATCTAATTGTAGTTCAACTATATTAGTATCAGTTTTACCGTATAATTTTTGATTATTAGAAGAGTAATATAGAGTTCCGGTTGATAAGTTAGTTGTATGATTATGTGGAATAAATGTAAGATTATCACTGATATTTAAATTATGTGTTATAGTATTTTTTGAATCAATTTGCGTGCTAACATTTAGGTCATTTACAGTAGTAATATTTTTAAATTTACTATCATTATTAATCTCGTTGGAATCACTAGAAACAATATTATCTGCATAATAATCAGAACATATTATGTTATTAGTTATATTAGCATTACCATCTATATATAAGGTATAATTATCGTTATTTATAGTAGGGTTATCTGATACAATAACATTATTACATAGTTTAACAAAGTTATTATTTAATGTAGCATAATTATATCTACTATTGGATAATCCAGTAATACACCCTTGATTAACTGATTCAGCATTATGATATTTTGAACCAATATTAATACTAGTGTCTTTAATATTTATATAAGGTTCGTTTAAAGAAGGATAGTAAATATATGAGTTGTTTGATAAATATATATTATTACTAATATTAGCTTTTTGTTTTATATCAACTAAACCATTATGATGAACTAAGAAATTATCTTGGACGTTAAAATAATGTGTATTTGTACCATTACCTATAAGAATATTTTCTGAATATATATTTAGTTTGTCGTTATTGTATATTTGAGATGTATTAAAATTGTATGCTATTAGTGATTTATTAACATTAAAATCATATGAAGTCAGTGCAGAAATATTTAAATTATTTCTAATTAATGTATTTCCGATAACGTGTAATGATGAAGTAGGAGTATTAATTTGTATTCCAATATTTTTATCAATATATATATTTGAGTTAGTCTGTTTCCAGTAACTTCCTGAAGAAAAATCATAATGTCCAATTAAATATAATGGATTGTTGGAACTAGTTATATCGGAAACATTATATTCAGTATAAGGTTCAATAATAAAAGGTGTTGATAATGTATTAACGTTAGTATAATTATCTAATATATGTGTAATATATATTTTGGAATTAGTAAATATTTTTTCATCGCTAGTGTATAAAGGAGATATATATTCGACTATTGTATTAGGAATATTATTAGAATCAATAAAAAGTTCATTATTTTGAGTGGAATTCCAAAAATTTTCTTTTGAATGGTAAGTTAACTTAACTGGTTTAATATTATGAGTTTTATTTATTAATATATATATAGAATCGTTATCGTATGTTTGTGTATTATTAAAATGTAAATTGCCTGATATAGTTATATTATTACTAATAGAAACACTTTTTGTAATATCTAAAAAACTAGAGGGATTAAATGTACCTATACCAACTTGACCTTGTGTCGAACTAGTATTAAAAATATTAAAAGTAGGTATAAATTCTGAATTATAGTTAAAATCTTTGTATTCTGTAATTAAATTATTAACCATATATTATTAATATATAATTTATTAATAGTATAAATCAAACCTAGATTTAGGAAGAAAATTTATTTTTTGTTCATCTAATTTACCATCACAATAAAATATATCAGAATTATTAGAATCTTGTCTAATATTATGTAATAAAAATGATAATGTTTGGCCGGATAATGTAGTTAATCTATTATTTTTAATTTTATAAAAATCAGGATTAGTAGAAGTAGAAGACATTTTAGTAATTTTGTAATATTCTAAACCATTTGAAGGATTATTAAGAGATAACTTATATATATCATTCTCATTGAAATGACTAGTGGATAGTTCAAATGTTGATGTTGTATAAATATTATCGTGTAATGTGTTCAAATTATAAAGTATTTCTACTGCATTTGATATGTTTAATTTTTTATTAATATCTAGTTTATTTACTATTATTTTATCAGAATCAAAGAGATCTGTATTAGTTACAGATTTAGCAATTAATTTATTATTAGTCAATTGTTTATATACATTAGAATTAATAGAATTATCTGTAATCAATCTATAAGAACCTTGTGAATCTTTAAAATAGAATTCTTCGTTATTATAGTATAAAGAATTTATATTAGAAGGTTCAGTTGTAGGAATGGAAATAAAGTCTTTTGCAATAATTGACGTATTAATAGTAGTAGTTGTAATATTATCTTGAACGTTAAAATTATTAGACACAGAAATAGCATTAAGGTCATTTGTAGAAATTTCTGTATCTAAATGTGAAGTAGTTGTATACAACTTATCAATAGTTATGTTTCCTACAATTTTAACATCACCATTAATAGAGAGACTATGTGAATTATTAGTAGTTTTAATGCCGACTGTTGTATTAATATCTGTATAATTAATATTTGTATTTAGTATATATTTATTATCAATCATAAATCCGGTATAAGTTTTATTAATTTGGATAGATGATTTATTTGTTAAACTCAAATAGTCACTATATTTAGAGGTTAAGTTTAAATTATTATGAAAATGTATGTTTTTTGTATTTACTTGTCCATTATGTTTGACTTTGAAATGTTGACCAATATTTAACAAACCATAATTATCTGTGGAATCTACATTAATAGGTTTATTATTTGTATTTATCAATAGATTATCTGTGTTTATATTATATGTATAAAATTTATCTTGAATATTTATATTATTAGTTATTAATGCATTAGTAGAATTTATATTTTCTAAAATAGTAAGATTATCGAATGTAGCATTTCCATTAATATGTAAAGCATCAGTAGGATTATCAGTAAATACACCTATATTATTAGTAGTATAAATAATATCAGTAGAATTATTCCATAAACCTTGTGCATAATAGTTATATATTCCAAACAATTGAATAGTAGAATTATTAAGATTATAAATATATATATTATTAATAGTTTCCTTAGGTAATACAAAGTAATTAACTAACTTAAAATAGTTAGGATTAGATTGCTGTTGTAATGAAGATTGGTATGTTGAATCTAATTTAATATATGTATTAGGTTGTACTGTAGAAGGGTCATTAATATATATGTAACGTAATGTAATAGTTTCCTTTGAATATACTGTTATAGATTGTGTTAAACTAGTTATATTTATTTGGTGTGTTTTGTATAAAAGTCGTGTATTATTAGTGTTATCTTGTAAAGTAAATTTAAGTTCAGTATCATTATTAACTAAAGACCAAAATATACCATAATCATCTTCATTAGAAGATTTTAATTCAGAAAAAACGACATTACCGTGTTTATTAGTTTGTAAAACTCTTAACTTATCAGTAGATAATTGTGAATAGATATTTAAGTTACCATATAAGTTTAAATTTTGCGATACATAACAATTACCAATAACTTCTAAATTACTAGTTGGGTTAGATGTCCCAATACCAACAAATCTAGTAGTATTTGTATTAAAAATATTAAATTGTGGTGTAAAATCAGTATTATATGAAAAATCGGTATAATTCGTATTCATTATTATATATATATAATATTATAGTTTAGGTTTATATATCAATAATGATGTTAATGGTGTATTCTAATACGTTATATGAATTTATGGTAGATGATATAATTTTAATTTTATTATAATTAGGAGTATTAATATTGTTCATAAGATTATATAATGTTTTATCATCGAAAGGATAAGTAATAACACTATAATCATAATTATTACGTGAATTTTCTATTTTATGCTCCACACTGTTATTAAATAAGATGATTTGAAATTCTGTATAAGTATTTGGTGTTAAATATAATTTATTAAAATTGTCTATATGTATACTATTAGGAAAGGGATCAATAGTTTTGTTAGTAAGAATAATAGTGTAATCAAATATATTCTCATTGAATTGTGGTATTAATATAGAGTAAGGTGTATGAAAAGTAATATATTTTATTTTATAATTATCATTTGTGTATTTAATATTGCTCCATTCGGTTCCGTTAAAAATTTGTGCTTTTAAGAGTTGATTATTAAATCTTAATGTGCCAGGTTTATGATTTTGGTTATATGTAGAAGGATATAGTTCTTTGTATGGAATAGTTATTTTATTAAGTGTTTCAATATTATTGGTATAAGTGCGTTTAGAGTTTGTATATAATAAATCAGAATGTCCTGTAATATTTAATAAAGAATGACTATCAACATTAACGTAATCAGTGTTATTTGTTGATACAAAACTATTAATAGTAGTATTATTCTTACCTTTGAAGACATTATTTGTTTTATCGTAAATAATAGTTTTTGTGTAATCATAATTATTTAATTCTGTTTCAGAATAAGAAGGAATATTAAGATTGTAAATATTAGCGTTTGTTGTGTTTGTATTATTACTAATAAGACTATTAGAAACATTTAGAGTGTTTAAATTAGTAAATTCATTTACAGTAGTGTGGTTATAGGTTATATTTTGGATTGTGCTACAAATAATATTATTAACAATGTGTATTTTACCTGAAATATTAATATTTCCTTCAACATTTAATTTATATGGTTTATGTGTCTGTGATTTTATATTTAAATTATTAAATATTTGTGTAGTGGTGTCACTTAATAATGATGTATTAATGTCTGTTCTTGTAAATTGTAATGTATTAATATTAGTATAATATTTATTGTTTGTTTTAGAAATAGATATAATAGGTTCATTATCAAACAGTATATTTTTTGAAGTTGCTATATCATTGGATATATATAAAGAATTATCAATATAAGTAGTGTTATTGTGGGCTATATAAAAATTATCTGAGATTTGTAGAAAATTTTTAGGATTTGTTGAATTAATACCAATATGATTAGTCTTAATATTTAGTTCTTTTGTATAAATATTATTTGTATTTATAATATTAGTATTTAGATTATCTATAATAGCACTGTTAGTATTTATTAAATATTTTATGGAAGCATCTTGTGAAATAGTAGTATTTCCACAAATATCTAATTCATGTGTAGGGTTAGTAGTTTTTATACCAACATTTTTATTAGAATAAATACTAATATTATTATAATAAGGATTATTTTTCCATAAGATGCCTTTATTAGTAAAATTATAAAAACCAAATAATATAATATTGTAAGATCCTAGATTTTTAAAATTAATAGTTGTTATATTATCTTTATTAGTAGTAATATGAGTGCTAAGTTTATAATAATTATCTAATTCTTTTGTAATACTAATAGTATTATTAAGGTATACATTATTAATACTGTTATTATTTATATAAATATGAGTAATAATAGTGGTATATTTAGTAAATATAGTTATACTATCATCATTCGAAGATATATTAAATAGTTGCGATTGATAAATAGTATTTATAGAGTCTCTATTACTTTTAAAATTGCTATGAATAAATTGGTTTTCTTGTTGTGTCCAGTTTAATATAGAATTATTTAATAATTTATGAGGAATAAGGGCGTTATTACTAGTATTATAAACTAAAAAATTCGGAACAGAATTACCAGAGCCATCGTTTAACGTGTATTGTGGTAAATTAATATTACCATAAATATTAAGATTTCCATAAATATTATGGTTACCTAAAATAGTAAGTGTATTAGTAGGATTAGTTGTTCCAATACCGACATTTTTTTCATTAATTATAAAATTATCTGGTATATAAGTTGTATTGTAGTCAATATTTGAACTCATTTATATAATAATATATATTATATTCTTATATTAACAAAATGAATAAATTTTATTAGATATAGAATCATTATTACTCATATCTATACTATGATAATCGTTATTATAATCAGTGCTATATACATTACTGTCATCTACAAGATGATTATTAGAACTATTTATTATAGATAGTGTTAATGTTAAGAAAGCAGAGTCTATATTTTTTTTTGTAGTAATAGATGTTTCTAAGTAAGCCATATTGTATTTTTTGCATAAAAAATCAATTAGTTTATAGTCAGTATTAATAGACAAGTCAGATTTATTACCAATTAAAATAGGTTTTATATTTGGATTAAAAGAATTATCAAACACAGCTTTAATCCAATATTTATTTATATTATAAAGTGTTTTTATATCGGATAAATCGAATACAAATACACACCCATGCGAACCTCTGTAAAATAATCGTGTTAGTGCTCTATAACGTTCTTGTCCGGCACAATCCCAAATTTTAAGAATAGAATTATATTCTGGTAAATGTTTTTGTATGTAATCACAACCAACGGTAATAGAGTAATCGTGTTTTCCACAGTATAAATTTAGAATTGAGGTTTTACCTACACCGGAGTCTCCTATAACAATAATTTTATAATTTTCAGGTTTACTAACATACATTTAATTTTCTATAATTTATAATTATATTTTTTATATAGATAATTTAATATGTAATATTATTATCTGTTAAAAAGACATCAAGTAATTCTGTTATATTTTCATTAGGAACATCAGGAAAAAGATTTTCTAATTCTTCTACAATATGAGTATTAGAGTTAGTATTAGAGTTGTTAGTAATATTAGTAGTAATATTGTTAATAGAATTATTTACAAAATCAATAATAAATTCAAAGTTATTAGATGAGTTTAGATTAGAATTATTAACATTGCTTAGGTTAGAGTTTATACTATTATTTACGTATGATAAATAGTTTTCCATAAAATTAGGAAATTCTTCTAACATTTCAACAATTTCTTTTTGATTATTATTTATAATATTATATATGGTTTTATCATTAGTGGATTTTAGATAATATATAATATTGTCTAACATACTAGAATTATTTTGTAATATATATAGAAAAGGAATTAATGTAGGGTGTTTTTTTAATAGGTTATAATATTTATCAAAACTTTTGGGTGTAATAGATTCTTGTTCTTGTTCTTGTTCTTGTTCTTGTTCAGAAACTATTTCATCAGAATTATCTATGCGATTAAAATGATTTTCATTAATTATTAATAAGTATTTATTAATATGGGTTACATTGGAATTAAGTGTTAATATGTTTTTAGTATCTAATATATGGTCTTGTTCTGTAAGAATAACATTGTAATCTTTTAATAACTCAGAAATTGGTATTTTATGGGTATTTGTAAGATAGGCATCAAAGTCATTTACTAATATATCTTGTTTATTATTAAAATTATATATTCTAATAGTAGAATTCATTATATTTTATTTATATATTTATTTCTTAATATAATTTTAAATTAATCTAATTAATTTAATATATAAAAATTGATTTAACAGATTTAGAATTAAAAACACATAAAACAGTAAGAATGGCCTCATTTATATCCGCAATGGATCAGAACACGATTGACGAGAAAGGGTGTGTGGCTTATACAGCCAAGGGAGTTTCTTCAAATGATGAGGGATTGAATGAGGATTTGGGATTGGTTGCATTGATGTCTAAGATTATTGGAACACGACCAGGAAAGAAGGGTCCAAAGGTTGTTGGGACATCTCGATCAACTATTGAAGATTTGTACACTTTCGTTAAGGAAAACATTGATACACGAGCCGTGGAAGAACAGCAGGTGTATATGAATTACTTGGTGAAGGCGATTTTCAAGGTACGAGACATTAAGGATGGAAATGGAGAACGAGACATTTTCTACTGGTTGTTTTTGAAGTTGTACATTACACATCCTGAGCTGGTAGTTGCTACATTCCCAGTGTTGACTGGTGGTTACAATGAGGATGGATCACTTAATTCGGAGGAACCGTTTGGTTCTTATCTGGATTTGAATAAGTTGTATAACTTGGGTGGAGATGATTTGAAGAAGAGTGTATTGGCTTATTACAAGTTTTGTCTGGAGCTTGATAGTGATTCAAAGACTCCTACATTGGCTTCAAAGTGGGCACCTCGTGAAGGAAAGAAGGTGGACAATGAGTCAAATATGGCTCATGATTTGGCTCTTGAAATCTTTGGAAGGAAGGATACAAATGGTTCAATGATGAAGACTTACAGGAAGTTTATTGTGCAGATTTCTAGGAAGATTGATTCAATTGTGGAGCGTTTTATGTCAGCTGATAAGTGGGATGAGATTGACATTAAGAACATTTGTTCGAAGGCGTTTATGAAGTATATGAAGGCATTGAAGAATGAGAATAAGGATGGAACTATTCGTCATGAATATGATGATGCACGTATGAAACTTCGTAATAAGATTCTGGAGGAGCAAAAGAAGGCTCTTACAAACCCTGAAGAGTGTAAGATTAATACCAAGACATTGTTTGCATATGAGATTACAGAGCAATATATGGCGGGCAAGTTGAGTGCTTTTGATGCAGATAGTCAATGGGCTAAGTTTGAGAATGATTTTAAGGAGAAGCTTGGAGGAGAAGACAGTTTGACGCCAGGTGTTTGTTTGACGGATGTTTCTGGTTCTATGGCAGGAATTCCTATGATTGTGTGTATTACACTTTCGATTCTTCTATCCAAGAATATGCCGAAGCCTTGGAATGGAAGTGTGTTGACGTTTGAAACTGTACCTCAGTGGTTTAAGATTAGGGGAACACGATTTTCTGAAATGGTTGAGAGTGTGCGAAGAGCACCATGGGGTGGTACAACTGATTTCGAGAAGGCGTTGTCTATGATTTTGGAAGTAGCAAAGAGGAATAAGATTCCAGATGAGGAAATGCCAAGGATTTTCTATATCTTTTCTGATATGCAATGGAATCAGGCATCACGTGGAAACCCTTCAGGACATAAGTTGATTCAGAAGATGTATAGTGATGCAGGATACACAATGCCTCACATTGTTTATTGGGATTTGCGAGCAACAAATACATACAACAACAAGTCAGACCAAGTAGGAACAACAATGATGTCTGGATTTTCACAGAATATGTTTAAGGAATTTGTAAATGGAAATATGAAGGTTACTAACACTCCTTGGGAATCACTGCGTGATTCACTTGATACAGATCGTTATGGTGCGTTACAATCTGTAATAGACAAGTGCTTTTAAGTAAGAAATGTTTATTTAATAAGTAAATTAATAATTATAATAATTTGAAAAAAAAAATTATAATTTATTTAATATTTTTTTTTACGTAGTTTAAGACTATATATTAAAAGTAGTTTTTAAATTATCAATACAACCACCATCACCCGTTACACAAATAAATATTACAGATAAAACAAGCATTAGAATAATAAATAAACCTGCTAAAAATAACAAATTATCAATATTATTATCTGATTCACTAGTAGTATCTTCGACTGGTGTTACCGGTGTTATTAAATTAGTATCACTTTTAGTTTTATCTTTTATAGTATAACTAACCTGTATTAATGATGTTAAATATGATTCTTTTGAAAGTATTTTTTTTAAAGGAAATTCAGGATAAGTTTGTATAAATTTTATTACTTCATCTTGGTTTAATAGTTTACTAGTAGTTATTTTTTCTAAATGATTATTTATTATTTTATATATATAGTGAACTATATTTTCTTTTATACTTATGTCTGTATTTAATTCATAATTATCTGATTTTAAATAGTTATGTAACTTGTGATTTTCTTTTAAAGACCAGTCAGGATATATATCTGATCTAGCCATAGCCTTAATGAATAATTTCATTATATGTTCATTTACATCATTTGGTAAACTAGAATCATGTGAAAATCTTAATGAGTTTGGTAAATAGTATAATATTTTACCATATTTTAAATTTATTTCTTGCATAATAGGTAATAATGTTGATTCACGACCATATGCAAATACGAATTTATTTTTTAATAATGTTAATAAAATGTGGTGTTGTTTTCCATCTAAATATTGATGAAACAAATTAGTTAAATATATCCATACTTCTTTTCCAGAATAAACGCGTGGATTTTCTGTAGATTTATTAGACATTGAATCATCCAAAGCTACAATATTAAAGCCATTGTATGTATATATATAGTCAAATTGTTGTTTTAAATATCCTTCTAAATTTATTGAACCACCAATTAAAGGAACAATATGTTTATGTAAAATAGATTTTTGTATAAATTCACTCATATTATTCATTTATATTATACAATATATAATAAAAAAAAATTAATGTAAATTAATTTAAATATTTAAAAAATCTGTATAACTCATCATAAGTAATTGTTTCATTAATAAAATAACTTAATATTAAATTAATGTCTTCTTCTTCTACATTATTATCTATTAGTATTTCAATAAAATCATTTTTTTTTATATAGCCTAGATTATTTACGTCAAATATATTAAATATTTCATTTATAATCGTAACCGATTCAGTACAACAATTTATCATATCCTTAAATAAATCAAAATCTAATAACTTATTATCAGTGTTTTCAATATATTTTTTATACTTACTTAAATGTAATTCATTTTCATATATATTTGCTTTACATATGTCATCATATGATATATAACCATCCGCATTAGTATCTAATACACTAAAAATATGTTGTAGATTTGTAATATCCATAATTATTTATTACAAGGTTTTTTTTATATAATTTAACCACAATGATAAGTGCAGGCAATAAATACACGCTTATATAATTGATTATAATGTGTTATTGTATTACTTGCATATGTCCAATTGATTACAGAACAACACTTAGCTACCGTATAATTATGTAATGTATCTGAATTTTGCTTACAACCATATCCATCGATTTCTGAAGATGTTATATAATCACCGACTTCTATATTACCATTTATATTTGTTACCCACATACCACCTTCACCTAATGAATTTATATAATACATATTACTTTCCAGACATTTAGAAATTACTCCTATTACTTTCTTATCATTATTAAATCTAGATAATTCTACATTAAATTTAGAATTTATTATATCTATCTCATATGAATCTATAACAGATACTATTAAACCTGGTCTAAAAGTATTATCAGATTCTAAATAAGTAATATAATTATACATATTATCTGTTATATTATTCATTAGTCTACAAATATGTGCCCCTGTGAAAGCTATAACATTTTCCTTTACACTTAAATCACCCTCAATTTCAACACCCCCAATTACTGTTAAAGCATCTGCATCAGTTGATTCAATTGTTAATTTATTAATAGTTGGTTTTATGGTAGTTTTTCCAAATAATCTTAGAAATATTTCATGTCCTTCGGATGAAGCTGTTTCTAATTCTAATTTGATTCTTATTGTTTCACCCTCTTGGAATATTAATGGTGTTATACTATCATAAATATATATTTCACCATGACTAAAACTAATTGAAGAATATGACTCCTTATCATTATAACTATTACCAGATTTCTCTTCTATGGTTATGTTTACAATAACCGTTTTATTATCTACACTAATTTTATTTGCATATAGTTCAAAACCCATTATAGTAGTAGTTTGATGGAAATAATATTCTTGTATAGTATAATATTTTGTTAAACTATTATAAGCAGGGTCATTTTGCCCGACTACCCTATTACCATATGATATAGCATTCTTACTAGTATTATAAAACTGGAATAAATCACTTGAGAACTCTAATGAATTTAATATATTTTCTCCTATTGTTATATTTTTTTCTACATTACTATTTGTAATATATAATTTATCATCTCGTAAATATAAACTATTTGATTCAGTACTTGAAGAATGTCGTGTTGGTATTACTAAATCATTCTTTACATAAACAATATTTGTATTTAAATTCTGTGATACAGTTATATTTTTTTCAACTATCAAATTTTGTTTTATTGTTGTATCTTTATATGGATTTATTCCTCCTAAACTATTCCAACCTTCATTTGTATAACCCATAAATAGATTCGAAATAGTATTAAAATGTATTGAACCTGATTCATTTAATGTGTTATTATTTATTATTTTTATAGGTTCATATTCACTTCCCATATTTAGATGATTTTGGCAATTTATATATAAATCTACTGTTTCTGTTGGTGTTATTGTATATGTTTTATTTACATTATTTACATTATAATTTGCAGCATGTTCAGTAAAATCAGTAGTGTAGACTTCCCCTTTTGTTAGTATAAAAGGATGTGTCGAATTGCTACTATGTGAATAATCAAATATATATGTTGTATATAGTTGTAATGTTAATGTTGATACTAAATTATTGAATGAACTATCAGAATATATTCTATACTTATTTTGTTGTGCATTATCTGTTTCTACTTTTACATAGTATTTTGCACCTTGAATAGGAATCCTTAATCCACCATTAATTAATAAATTATTATTTATATTTACATTTCCTTCACAGTTTATATTTTTTTTAATATCTAAATTCTTAGAAACAGTTAAATTGTGAATAATAACTGTATCTTCTTTAGGATTAATTCCTCCAATTATATTCCAT